>Ga0335083_10000211_pt1 | contig 97159 bp, 89 predicted proteins | sample Lox_Sample_42_FD_206716 | JGI IMG/M metagenome (GOLD analysis project Ga0335083, IMG submission 206716) | Soil microbial communities from Loxahatchee National Wildlife Refuge, Florida, United States - Lox_Sample_4.2 | ecosystem: Environmental > Terrestrial > Soil > Wetlands | place: USA...
CGGTCGAGCAGTCGAAGCCGGCTGAGAAGCCCGGCCAGGCGAAGATCGAATCGCTGTCGGCCGACAATTCCCCGGCCGCGCTTCCGCAACCAGCGCACCAAAACGAACCCGAAGAAAAATCGAAGCAGCGGCCGTCACCACAGGCTGTAACCGCGATGCCCAAAGCCGAGCATATTGCACCGGCGACGGCGATGGCGAGAATAGGCAATAGTACTGCAACTGCCGCGCCGCCATTGTGGATCAGCCAGTTATTGGCGCATCTCAATCGTTACAAACAGTATCCTAACATTGCGCGAGCTCGTCGCCAGGAAGGGGTTGTGACACTCAGCTTCACAATGGAGCGTGACGGGCGCGTCCTCACGCGCAAGATCGAAAAGAGTTCCGGTTCGCCAATTCTTGACGAGGAGGCCTTGGCGATGTTGCGGCGGTCCGAGCCATTGCCAGCATTTCCGCCCGCCATGGTGGGCGACTCAAGAAGCTTCAGTGTGCCGATTCGGTTTTCTTTGCGGTGATTAAGCAAGAGATTCGCGGTCTTGTATGGCTTTAGCCACCTTTGTGCCGTACTGATCGCTAGGGTCACTTTGACATGGTTCACGCCGCACCTATTGTCTTGCTTAGCCTTTTCTTCGCCGCATCGACCTCGACGCCCGCTCTCTCTGCGCCGCAGGAGAAAAAAGCGACGCTTGCGATAAAAACCTCGATGCCGCCGCCCGCGCTCAAGGTAGCGGAGAGCGACGTGCCGGCTTGGCTGAGGGCGCACGTCGGCGAAGCAGACGACCAAATCGCACAAGTGGTCTTGCAAAGAGCGCGCGCACTCTACCTCCAAAAGATCAGCGAAGGCGCAGTCAAAAATCCTTGCTACTTCGCCATGGATGCCACTCGTCCCAGCGATTTGGGCGACGGTAAATTGGGGCGTCGGTTTTACGTTATCTGCGAGCCCGACCGGTCGTTTCGCGCGATTTCGGCGGGGCACGGCAGCGGTCGCGATCTGAAAGGCATCGCGGATTTCAAGGATGGAAGACGGTGCGCGAAGAACTTCAGCAACGCGATGGATTCCAAGCTAACCGCCGGCGGAGCCTATGTGACAAGCGAGATCAAAACGTCTTTCAAAGGCTATTATCACATCTCCGCTAAAAACGACGCGGTCTTCCTGCGATCATTCGTGCAGTTTGACGGTGAAGGCGAAGTCGCGAACGCGAGACAACGTGAGATCGGCGGACATGCGGCCGAATTGTTGAAGAATGTCTGTCTTCGAAAAGATCCGCACAGTCCCTACGCGGACCACGATGGCTACGTTCCGTTCGGCAAGCTGGTCGACTACGCCGGCGGCCGCAGTGATGGATGCACCAGTTGGGTGCTTGCCGACGCCGAAAAGATCGTTGCTATGGTGAAGGACAATCCGACTACGCTCTACATCTACCCTGACGCTGCCGACATCGAAGCGGTGGCGCGACAGGTGGAGGCCGGTCGATCGCCGTCGCGCGTGGGATTATATTGGGACACTTCATGCTTGAGAGAAATCGGGTCTCCCAAATTTTGGTCAAAGAAAGTCCTCGAACCGATCATCGCTGAATACAAGAAGGACCATCCATCGCCCCCGCAACGACCAACTCCGATTTGTAAGGCGCAGTGAAGTCGTCTCGACTTCCGTTATTGGTCGATATTGTTCTCTAATGAGTCAAGGACGGCAGCTTGGGGTCGAATGGTCTCGACGCTTTCGGGTGCAGTCCACAGCATCATTCACGTCATAGCTTGCGCGGGCCAAAGCTGACGTTTGCCCGTTGTTGCTCAATCGCGTCCTAAATGGTGCGGTGTCGCGAGCGCGGCGATGTGCCAATTGACGACATCGTTTTGAAACAAACCGAGGCTTCGTGGATCAACCATTATTGGACAACCAAATAGCCGACCGTGTCTGGGTGGAAGTCATTGAAGAAGCGGTAGCGGCCGGGTGCCAGCGGGCGGATTTTCATGGTGATCGTGCCGCCCGAGGTCACCACCTTCTCAACGCGCAACATGTTGCTTTCGAATTCCGCGGGCCCGGGATTGAGATTTTTGACCACGATGGTTATCGCCTTGCCGGCGGTCGCATGGGGCTCGGCCGGTTGGAAGCGATCGCCCATGAGTGTGATGTTCACGGTCACCGAATCCTCAGCTTGGGCCGTCGTCGCAAGGCCGACGAAAACAACTATCGCGACGACAACCGTCCATGTTTTGACCATCATAATGGCCTCTTTCGGGCTAGCCTAGAATTCAAACTCAAGTTTCAGATTAGCGCGATAGCGCTCGAAGTTGGTGAGATCGAACGCGCGCAGATCGTCGACCGCATGGCCCACAACCTGCGCTGAAAAGGCCGCAGCGAGCAGGATCCGCGGTGTAAAATTGACCTGCATGGTCGGCCCGATGAAGAGCGCCTGCCCTTGCAGAGTCTGGGGCGCAAGCCCGTCATAGCTGCGATCATATTCGGCGCCGACGCCGAGCGCGAACGTCGGCGTTATGCGATAGGCAAAACCCAGTCCGACGCCCACCTCCGAGCTGCGCTCCCATAAGCCGGTGTCGGCCGGTTTGGCGGCTTCCGGTTCGTAGATGAGATTGAGCGCGGCGTAGAGCCGGTTCTTAATCAGTTCGGTATCGGCGACGATACGGAATTCCGAGCTGTAAGAGAGTGTGCGCGTGCCGTCCACATCGTCGACGCGCGCCCATTCCGGCTCGGCGGACACGGTCAGGCCGATCGGCGATTCCGGGCCGCGGCCTAGAATGAGATAGCGCAGCTTCGCCGAAGCGCCGCTGAACTGTATGGAGTCGCGGTCGTCGAGGTTCTCGACGCCGTGAATCGAATGCGATAGCACATGTGCGCTCAGCTCGTAGGCGAAATTCTGCGTTGGCACGTGCTCGAACTCGAGTTCGTGCTCGACTGCCGCATAACTTCCGCCGCGCTTTTGGAAGGAGCCGGTCGATTCGTACTCAAATGCCTTTTCGCCTTCATTGCCGATATCGGCGCCGTCGAGAAAGCCGAACATGTATTTGGATTCCGCTTCGTAGAAAATGGGCACGGCGCTGCCAGAGTTGACTTTCGGCGCTTGTGCGCGAGCGACGCCCGCGATGAAAAACGGCGCCGCAAAAATCAGCACGCACAAACTCGGAACGAAACGCATTTTATTCCTTACGTGCCGGAGTCAAGCTCCGGCAATCAGGCACGCGCACGATTGCGCACTCAGATTACTTTCAAGATTTATTTGGCGCAAAGTCAACGCGCGCGGCAAACATTAGAGATATTCTAGATAATAGAGTTTCTAATCTGAATGTAGTTCAGAATTTCTCTAATGTTGTAATGCCGCCGGGTGCGCAGAGATCGTTCAACTTGCACCTTTCGCTGTGGCTTTCTTCCGCTTTCCCAATTCTGAGAGACCCATCACGCCTAGGCCAGACGCAAAGAGGGGGCTCATCGATGTCGCATTTGGGGTCATTTGCGACCTAGATGGTCGAGGCTAACGCCCTCGTTTGTCCGCTATGCCCCCAATAGCGACCGAATTTTTGGCCTGCCGCGAGTGCAGCGATGGGCCAACAGATGGGGTAATCGGCCAGCGATCTTGTGGATAGCTGAAGATTTTGGGTGCTGCGCTTCAGGCTGATGGTGAAACGAGGTCCGTGTGTACGGCCTCAAGCATCAGAAGGAGAAGCGCAGCATGGACCATTTTGCCGGACTGGACGTATCGGTCAAGGAGACGAGCGTCTGCATTGTGGACGACACAGGCAGGATCGTGCGGGAAGTGAAGGTGGCGAGCGAGCCGGAAGCTCTGCTAGCAGTGCTGGCGAGCCCCGCCTACCACTTCAAGCGGATTGGACTGGAAGCCGGGCCGCTGTCGCAATGGCTGTTCAGTGGGCTCGCCGAGGCCGGCTTGCCGGTGATCTGTGTCGAGACGCGTCACATGCGGGCGGTCTTGCAGGCTCAGATCAACAAGACCGACCGCAACGATGCGCGGGGCGTGGCGCAGATGATGCGGGTTGGACTTTACCGCCCGGTGCATGTGAAGACGTTACGCAGCCAGAAGCTACGCATGCTGCTGACCCACCGCAAGCTGCTGCAGTCGAAGGCCATCGCCATCGATAACGATCTGCGCGGGACTCTACGCAACTTCGGTCTCAAGGTCGGGATTGTTGGGACGGTGAAGTTCGAGGCACGCATCCAGGAGCTTGTCGAGAAGCTCCCCGATCTGGCCGTGCTGGTCGAACCGCTGCTTGTCGTCCGGCGGGTGCTACGCGAGCAGCTCGGCATCCTGCACCGCCGCTTGCTGGCCATCGTGCAGGACGATGAGGTGTGCCGGCGCCTGATGACGATCCCCGGTGTCGGTCCGGTGGTCGCGCTGACCTATCGCGCCACTGTCGACGTGCCGGCGCGCTTTCGTAGGTCCAAGGCGGTCGGGGCGGTGTTCGGACTGACGCCCACCCAGCATCAATCGGGCGAAAGCGACCGACCCGGCGGGATATCACGCTGCGGCGACGAGATGATGCGGGTCATGCTCTACGAAGCAGCGCAGATTATGCTGGTGCGTTCGACAAAATGGTCCTGGCTTAAGGCCTGGGCAATGAAGATCGCCAGGCACTGCGGGATGAAGAAGGCGATCGCGGCGCTGGCGCGTCGGCTGGCCGTGATCATGCACCGCATCTGGGTTGACGGCACCGAGTTCCGCTGGACCCGGGAGGTCGCAGCGGCATGAAAGCCGCACAGGATCAATTACGATAGGAGAACACTCGAGCTCCACCCAGCGGTGGAATGATGTCCCTCGCGGGACGATGGATGAGGTGAGTTCGTATGTCCGCTTGCACCTGCCGTCACTCTGACGGCAAGGCCGCCCCAAAGATTGTTCCACCTCGTTCTCGACTCCCATGCTGGAAGGGCCTTGGTGCCGATTCCGAAGAGAAGCACGAGCCCGCGAGTGACCTCGACACTGCAGTGGTGGATAGTCTGAAAGCGCTTGACCCCGAACGGCCGATTAGAGAAGCGGACATTAATCGGTTATGTTCGATGCTTTGGTGCAGTCAAATCACGAAATCCCTCATTACTCGTTGTGTAGCCTCATAAACACGGCCGGCATGGTCTTCGGCGTCGTGTGCCGTCATTGGCACCTCGACTGAGAGGCAACAATCGTCCGGCAGCGCATTCAGTATCGCCGCCAATGGCAAGGTGCCCTCGCCCGGCAATTTCCGCCCGCTTCTGGCCTCTGCGATCAAGGCATCATTTGTAGCCGGTCGGGGTCCCGTTGTATCGCAGAACTGAAAGTGCCGGATGCGAGCTGGCGGCGCGGCTTTTAGATCCGCTGGTGTCGCGCCGCCGCGCGTAAAATGCAGCGCGTCGACCAAAGCCCCGACATTCTCGGCGCCGCTATCCTTCGCGAGCTGGAGCGCATTTGCAAAGCTTGCAGTCGCCCGCCATGGCATGTTTTCAATGTCGACGCTTATCCCGAACGGCTTCGAGAGCGCTGCAAGAGCAGCGATATTTGAGCGCAATCTCGCCGGATTTGCGTCATCACCACAAACGCTCAGGCGGCTAGCTCCCAGTTCGGCCGCGGATTCCAAAACCGACTTTAGTCGATTTGGATCGAATGTATCGTCAATCACAACGAATTCGACATCGTAAACGGACACACCGGTGTTCACCAACTGGCTCCGCACCGCCTTCATCAGCGTGCTGCCGGGTGCAATCTCGTAGTAGGGTGCTCCGGGAAAAGCGGGATGGAGACGCAGCCCAACTCTTGCATAACCTATCCGGGCGGCCATCGCGATGTAGGCCAAAGGCGCAACGTCAATCGTTGTGAAGTGGGCTATGCCAAGAGATGGTAGGGACGCGTGCAAAATCTTCACGTATTCATACCCGCGATTGTCACGCCCCGAGGCTCAAGAGACGGCAGCACATCGCCTTAAGCTAGCCCTCAGAAGCGGGCGGGGCAAAGCGTGCGGTCTATGCCCGCTATATCCGCTATGGGGTCAATCACTACCGGTGCGTCGAGCCCACAGCGCCGCGCGATGTCGGGTGTTGCTCCAATAGCCGACATGCCATCGCATGGCAGCAAACCGTCGCGTCGTGCCACAAGCCGACATTCCTCCTATGCCGCCGTTTGCAATTCAGCGGGCGTCCGCGCAATCTGCGCCAGCGCAGTGCGAGGTTCGGTTTCTTTTGTAAAGATTGATCGCTCTTAAAATGGTCAGACACAGTCTGTCGGGCGCGAACTAGCCGTAAGTGAAATCCGGCTTGCTCTGCCCAACTTCTATAATGTAGCCGTCGGGATCGCGGATATAGCAGCGGGTCTCACCGTACTTGTCCTTTGGCTCTGTAATAAACTCAGCTCCTCGGCTTCGCCAAAGTTTATAGCAGGCCTGAATGTCGGCAACGCGAATATTCATGAAGCTGCTGACTGCATCAGGGTCGGGTGGGACACTGAGCGTAACCGTCGGTTTGTCGGGTGTCGGGCCGCCGCCGACGTTGACGATAAGCCACATGTTCGCGAGCTGGAGGTAACCCGGCGCGCCCTTGTTGTCGCCTCTGCTCAGAATTCGACTACCGAAGACCGTTTCGTAAAATCGAAGCGATCTATCAATATCAGCGACGACCATAAAGTGCGCGATGGTCATCCCATCCTTGGGCGGCATCTGGTAGCTTTTCTGCTCGACTTGAACTTGGTTCATGGACGACTCCAACGAGTATGGTTTTTCGCCCTTCGTCAGAATACGTCGGGCAGTGTGTCTTAGCAATGAAGCGGATTTCCAAGATCTCAGGTTATGGCGCGGCGATGCCGAACAATGCATCGATCGAATATTGTCCCGCACCGGTAATGGACAACAGCAAGAAGCCTCCCATGATGCTAAGGTCTTTGTAAAAGCCATCCAGGCTGTCGACGTATTCCGCACCTTTCACTGTCCAATAGCGATGCCCGATAATCGCCGTTGCCAGCGAGTATAAAGCCATAAGCAAAGCGGCAGGACGTGTGAACGCGCCAATGGCGACCGCGAACGCAACCGGAAGCTCTATGAAGATCGATACGACAGTCGCCAGGACCGGCGCCGGGAGGCCAAACTGCATCATTTGACTTACGGTGCCCGAATAATCTCTCAGCTTTCTCCAGCCAAAAATCAGAAATAGTGCCGCGAGAAGAAGACGGGCCGCGAGAATGAGCTCATCGTTGATGTCGTTTGTCATAACGCAAAGGTCGCTCCTCGGCGGCGGATGTTCGTCGTTGAGAACTCACGCGACGCGTTTGTCGACCAATCCCAGGATCACGGCATCGAGGCTGTACGGTCCAGCGCCGGCGGAGACGACCAGGATCAGCATAAAGGCATAGAGCGTCTCGGGCACATAGAGCCAATCGTCGATACGGTCTGCTTTATCAATCGGCTTGGAGAGATTGATTCGCTGCGGCCCCGTCGTGGCGATGGCGACGAGGGTGATTACAAGCAGGCCAAGCGCGGCGAGCGGAGCGAGGAACCCGATGACCACGGCGCCGCCGGCGGTGAACTCGACTGTTGGCACCCACCATTGGTTAAAGCCGACTGCGTGAACTCCAAGTTCTTTCAACTCGTCGGCCAGCGCGCGATGACGCTGTGGGTTGAATAGCTTGTGGTAGCCCGAGAACATGAAGAACAGCCCGACCGCGATGCGGTTAAGCATGAGCGCGACGTCGGTCCAGCCGACACCTTTGAACAGGATATCGATCACGTCGCTGTTCTTTCCCGCGCTGTTCAGTTAGCTATGGTGCGAGGACAAGAGCTTACGCACAACCGGGAACCTTACGGATAAAATTGGTCTTAAATATCGAAGGGGGGCGCGAAAAAAGCAACCATCAAATCCCGCGAATGTCCGCTTCGGGTCAATCACTACCGACGCGTCGAGCCCACAGCGCTGCGCGATGTCGGGTGTTGCTCCAATAGCCGACATGCCGGCGCATGGCAGCAAACCGTCGCGGCGTGCCAATCGCGACCAGACGTTTGAGACGGAGCGCTATCGCGCGCGAGAGCTCTTCACGCCTTTGGTGTTTGCGGACCGCCGGCGCCTGCAGCGGCCGTACGCCGGTTGGCAACCAAAATGCCGCCGATGACAAACACAAGCCCGACTATCAGCACAGGTGTCACCGTTTCACCGAGGAACAGGTTGGCGAAGAGGATCGCCAAGATCGGATTGAGCGTCAGATAAATGACGACGCGGGACGGCGGCAGCCAGCGCAGCGCCCAGGTGAAAAGCGAGAACTGAATGGCGGCGCCGAGCGTGCCGAGAAATATAACGGCAATCCAACCGCTTCGACTGAACGCCGGCCAGGTCGTCAGGACGCCGCTGGCGGCTGCGAGGAATGTCAGCGTCAACAGGCCGAAGGCGACTGCCAGCACAATGACAAACATGGCGCCATGCTTGCCGAGCATCGGTCGGCCGAAGACGGAATAGATCGCTGCACTCAGTCCACCGAGAAGCATTAGGCCGTCGCCGATCCAGTGGCGCGACACTTCGCCGCGATAAGCCTCCGGGCCGAACACGACCGCGATGCCGGCAAATCCGAGAGCGACGCTGAGAAGATTGCCGCGCGTCAACTTCTCGCGGCCGAAAATCGCCGCAACGACTAGGGTCTGGATTGGGATGGTGGCAACGCCTATCGCGCCGCGCGCTGCCGTCGTGTATTGCAGCGCCGCGCTGAACGCCCAAGGAAAGAATCCGAAGAACACTGCGCCAAGCAACGCGATGGTCATGACATCGGCGGCGGGAACGCGTGCCTTCGGCCAGACGAAAGGCAACACGGGCAAAAGACAGATCATCGCGATCGCGTACCGATAGAACGCGAGCGTGACTGGGTCGATTTCGCCGACGGCAAAACGGGTCACCACGACGCTGGTGCCGGCGCACAGCGCGGCGCAGCAGGCCGCGACGTTCGCCAGAGGTGATTTGTTCATGTCGGCTGACCGTCGGGGTAGGCTTTATGCCAAGGCTAACGTCTTCCACCGTACAGCGTCGGTGGGGGCTTGGTCGATGGTCGAGACAGGCCGAAATTACCGCGACGCTAGTCCGAACGCGCAAGACGGATATGCATGAGGACAGGCGTGCAACGCGGGCGCCCCCGTATCAATTCGAAAAATATCGAGTGTCGCTTTGCGCTGCGGGCCGCCAGCGCTTGAATAGCAATAAGGGCCTCAACGGGCGAGCTCGATGCAGTCGGCCACCAAGGTTCTAGCCCGTTGCCACTATAGCCTTGACGCCAAATGTTGTCAGTGACAACCATCTTGATATCAGGTGAGTTTGCACGGGCAGCCGGAGCCAGGTTTCGATGAATTTACAATACGCCTCATCTGCCGGTCCGCCACTGCGACCCATCGCGTATGCGCCGGTTGACGTGACGTTGGCGAAAGCCGCCGACGGTTCTTTGCGTTACCGATCTCGCGCGCCGCTTGATCATTATGTGCCGAGTCTCGCCAATCTTTTCCGAACGGCGGTCGAACGCGCGCCGGGCCGCATTGTCATCGCCGAGCGAGCAGGCGAAGGCTGGCGTTCCTTGCGCTATGAAGAGGCACGCCTGCTGGTGGACGCAATTGCCGCCGCTTTGATCGAACGCGGACTCTCCGCAGAACGGCCGCTAATGATTCTTTCGGCAAATTCGATCGAGCACGCTCTCTTGATGCTAGCCTGTTACACGGCTGGGATTCCGGTAGCGCCGGTATCGGTGGCGTATTCATTGCAAAGCCAGGATCACGGCAAGCTGAAATTTGTTGCAGAACTTTTGACGCCGGGGCTCATCTATGCCGCGGACACTGGACCGTTCGCCAATGCGCTAGCCGCGGTCAAAGGTGCCGACACGGAAATTATCGCCAGTAAGAACTCGGCGAACGTCGAAAACGTGACGCTGCTTGACGAATTGATGAAAACGAAGCCCACGCGCGCGGTCGAAGACGCCGTTGCGCGGATTGACGGTGATCGCATTGCAAAGTTTCTTTTTACTTCGGGTTCGACCGCGGTGCCGAAGGCGGTGATCAATACACATCGTATGCTCACCTCTAACCAGGCATCGTTGGCGCAGATCTGGCCGTTCCTGGCCGAAGAAGAGCACGTTACGCTGGTTGACTGGCTGCCGTGGAGCCACACTTTTGGCGGCAACCACAATTTTCATTTGGCGCTGAAGCATGCCGGCACATTTTATATCGACGCTGGCAAGCCGACGCCGGCACTGATCGAGGAGACCATCCGCAATCTTGCGATGGTCTCGCCGACGGTCTATTTCAACGTGCCGGCCGGATACGCCGCTATACTCCCGCTTCTGGAGAATGACGCCAAACTCGCCGAGACGTTCTTCGGCAGGCTGCGCATGATTTTCTATGCTGCGGCCGCATTGCCGCAGGATGTGTGGACGCGGCTTGAGGCCGTATCGAAACGCACGACCGGACAGCGCGTGCCGATGACGTCATCGTGGGGCGCTACGGAAACTGCTCCGGCAGTGACCGCCGCGCATTTTCCCCTTGAACGCGCCGGCGTGATCGGTGTGCCTATGCCGGGCGTCGAGCTCAAATTGCAGCCATACGGCGAACGCTGGGAGATCCGCGTCAAAGGCCCCAACGTGACACCGGGCTATTGGCGCAGCCCCGAATTGACCAAAGCAGCATTCGATGAAGACGGTTTCTACCGCATCGGCGATGTGGTGCGTTTCGCCGATGCGGACGACGCGGCAGCCGGCCTTATCTTCAGCGGCCGCCTTACAGAGGAATTTAAGCTCACCACCGGGACGTGGGTGCAGGTCGGGGCGCTACGCGTCGGCTTGCTGTCGGCGGCATCGCCGGTCCTGCAAGATGCGGTCATCGCCGGCGAAGGCTACGACCATGTGCGTGTGATGGCGTGGCTCAATATCGCCGGCTGTCGGCAATTGATTGGGAATGACGCGCTGGCCAGCGCCGCCGATCTGTCCCGACATCCTAGAATCCAAAGCCACGTGCGCGAGGCGGTCAAGCGCTGGAACAGCCAGAATGCCGGCCAATCGAATTGCGTTCGAAGCGTCATGTTACTCGACGACGCACCCTCGATCGACACCAACGAGATCACCGACAAAGGTTACATCAACCAGCGTGCGGCACTGCTCAGCCGAAGGGCCGAGCTCGACCGGCTATTCGGATCCGCGTCACATCCTAACGTCATCAATATCGACGGCTAGGCGCCCTTCCGCGCAGGATTCAAACCAAAAAGGAAAGCGTGGAATGAGCGAAGTCATCGGCACATCGCTAAGTGATGGAATTGCGCTTTTGCGCGTCGACCAACCGCCGGTAAACGCCATGGATAAGCACGTCCGCGCCGGCCTCAAGCGGGCGTTTGGCGGGCTGCGCGGCAATCCTTCGGTGAAGGCAATCGTGCTGGCATGTGCCGGGCGTACCCTCATTGCCGGTGCCGATATCAAGGAGTTCGACACCGGTATGGCCGAGCCCGAGTTTCATGAAGTTTTGCGCGTGCAGGGCAACGTTGTCTCGCCGGGGGTGAATGAGCTGATCATCCCTAACTACAAACAAACGTGGGGTGCGATCCGCAAGCTCGCCGATGCATCGGAAGGCGTACAGAGCCTGTCATTCAAATCGCTCGAATACGCGACCTGATCGAGGTCCCAGAAAAGCCGCTTCGCCCCGGGATGTTCATGGCTCTTCCCGCGGCGAAATATTCTTAGAAAATCAGGTCGCATTTTTTCTATCACCAGAAGCGCAAATAGCGAAGTTAGGCTAACGCGGATGAGATAAACAAATAATAAAAACCGCTGCGATTGATTGAATTTGAACCGACATGAGCGCGGCCCTGCGAGCGCTGATACATCACTCGACGATGGCGAAAATAATGATCGACAGCGCAGGGAACAGGCGTCCCAATCGTTTTTCTAAGCAGACTTTAGGGAAATCGATGCTCCGGGGGCGGCGCGCTAAAATCTCAAAGAAATTTTATTGCGCACAGTTACACGCTTATACAAGCCACATCTTTCTGCACTCGAGGAAGCGGCACGACGACTCATCGTTGGATGGCGCGACCCGTCAGCCTATGCCTTCTATGCAAAGCTTGTAACCGACGGCTTCGCGCCTAATAGGCATATAGACGTCTTGCCCAAACATCGCGTTATCTATGTTTGCGTACCAAAAAATGCTTCTTCGCGTATCAAGATGACGCTCAGTGCATTGCTTGGGCATTCGGTGGCATCGGATTGGGCTGCGAACAAACGAAAGCTGTCAGGCCTTAAAGCACCAAAGCATGTGGGGCTTACGTTATTCCACGGCCTAGCCACCGATCCGGACGCTTTGCGCTTTTCCTTTGTGCGCAATCCCTATGCGCGACTCGTGTCGTGCTGGACGAACAAGTTTCGCGACAAGCCGTTGGTTCCGACTTACCCGGCGGTCGACTCATACCTTGCGTGGCGGCAAAATAATGACCGGTCTCTCCCCTCAGGAGCGGTGCGCACATTGCGGTTTGAGGAATTTGTCAACTTCGCAACCGCTACCGCGGATGAGCGCATCGACAGCCACTGGAATCTTCAAGCCGATTTGCTCGATATGCCCGGCATCAAACTAAATCTCATAGGCAAGATTGAGACATTCGATAAAGATTTCATGCATGTGCTTGACCATGTGCGCGCGGATGATGCATTGCGCACCGACGCGGTCAAACCGATCAACATGTCCGATCAGGAAGGTTGGTCGAACTACTACACAACAGAACTCGCAAATCGTGTCTACAAAGCGTACGAGCGAGATTTTGATCGGTTCCGATATTCACGCACAATGCCGCAAATTTAAATGGGACCTGACCCTAACCCAATTCTACTGGTTGCGACCATGAGTCCGCTTATGGGGGGGTGAATAGCGACATTCAGCCAGAAGAGCTGACAAAATTGGGTTAATGAGTAGGCGCCCTAAACAATGCCCATTGCTCAACTTGCTTCCGAATGAGGTACCCTAAGCGGATTGAGGCCACCAATATCGTCCAGTTTGAATTCTGCAATCGCCTGGCAATTCGAATGCTTGGGCCGTTGCATGCGCGGCTGGGAACGAGCGATAAGTCCAATCGCCGTCATGGTCGTCATGGCCGAGATTGGCGATCGGAAGACGTTTTCATCGAGACGCAAGCGTCGGACCGGCTGTAAACTGGGTGCCATGTCGGTGGCTCGTACAGTTAGGATGCTCGCTTTCGTTTTGGCATGGCTCATGCCATGGCGAATTGCCCGGACGTCAGCCGTACCATCCCGTCTTATCTTCTACGTGTATCGTCGGGACGCAATCGGACGTCACATCGCGAAATATGGCACACACGAGCCTCTTCTTACACGTTGGCTCGCAAACTACCTTAAAGATGCGCCGCGCGGTCTTTTTGTCGATGTCGGTGCAAACATAGGCTGGCATACATTGCACGCAGCCCAACAGCGGACGATCGAGCTAGTCGTTGCGTTTGAGCCCGACCCACTCAACGCATCGCTACTTGAACGAAATATCAGAGTAAACGCCCTCACAAACGTCATTGTAAGCGCGTGTGCTGTTGGTGCCAGGCCTGGTACGATTCGTCTATTTCGCTACAAGGGCTCCAACTTTGGTAGGCATTCTGTTTTGACCGATTACGGCTATGGCTCGCATTCCGTTTCCGCGATCGATCTGGACAGCGCGCTGACACAGTTGCAATTAGAACGCCGCCCTATTGCTGTACTCAAGATCGATGTCGAAGGCTTTGAGCCGGCCGTTATCGAAGGGGCATCTGAAATGCTCGAGCGTACCAATATCGTGATCCTGGAATATTCACCTGAGTTGAGTCGCGCCGGAAAATTGAACATCAACGGCATGTTTGAGAGGCTGCAAAATTTTGGATTTACCCCATTCGCGCTACTGGCTAGCGGCGGCGTGGCTCGCATCGACATTGGTGAATTAAATGAACTTGAGGGGTCGATAGACCTAGTCTGGGGGAAGCCCAATGCTGTTACCAGTTTGGACGAACAGGTGCGTGAAAGGGTGAGCTTGCGGGATACGGCAGAGCAAAATAAGCATGTCAAAACTCCATGATTTTCGTGGCTCTTTCCGGTTGGCGCATCCGACGTTTGCGCCAGCCTTTCAAAGATCGAATAAAATGCCGCTTCAGAACTATTGACGCGTAATTTGCGTTGCGTGTGCCAAAGTCAAATACTGAATTGATTTGATGTTAGTGGCTCAATTTTAATTTTCGGATTGCGCGCTTAGGCTAGAGGTCGGTAGCGGGGGGCGTTAGTTACATGCGTAACGTTGATTTAACGACCTTGATTTCGATTCTAAAAGCCCTCGCGAGTATCGAAAGGCGCACAGCGCTCGTTGCATATAGCCAGGGTCCATCGCAGGATTGGAAATCGCAGTGCAGTCATCAATGTCGCGGGATCCATGACATGTTTATGATGCGAATTGTATTGCGAGGGACAATTGGCGTTGTGCTGATGCTGCTTCTTAGTCAGTGCGGCGCCATTGACGATGCGGCCCAAACTCTTGATGCGCCTACGACCAAGAAATTCGCGGTCAAGGACGTCGATACATTTCGGATTTCGGATGACATTCGAGAGAGCCGAATTACAATTACAGCGAGCTCGGCAGCTATCGGCAGTGCAGCTTTAAACGGCTTCTTCACCTTTGGGTTGTCCAATCCGGATATTCCCCAACCAGTTATGAAATCAGCAGTGGTAAGCTATCTGAAGAGCACGAGCCGCAACTGCAACGTTGACGAGGGAACAGAACTCTCGAGAATGCATTGGGTGTTCCAATATCAATGCTGACCAACCCGGACCGTCCGGCTGGGGCCTATGCGGCCTTACAAGTCAGATATAATCAAGTGAGATCGTCGTGCGATATTTGATTGCGGTGATAATTGCAGCGCTGGCGCCACTCGCAGCCGAGACTCAAACTTGCAGCGTAGCTAGCGATTCAGTTTCCTGCGACAACGGCTTATCCGCGAATAAGATCGGCGAAGTGTTTTTTTGGAGCGACGGCATCATATCCCCTGCAATTGGTGGAATGCCATTTCGCTTTGACACAACTACTAACAGCGGCGGTAATGACCAATTTGGCGATACCTCACCTTCTAGCGACGAAAAGACCTGCAAGAGGACTGGCGACTCGATATTTTGCGACTATAGTCCTGCTAGAGATCGGTAGCGGTGGTGTTAGTTATATGGGTAACATTGACAGAGTTTTGCGCGATTTGATTGCACTGGCGTTTACTGCGGTTCTTATCATTGCGTATCAAGCTTTTATCGTTGCCGGCGCGCGATACTGTCCCCAAGCTGCACCAGGTATTGGCTGCGAAATTGTTTCCTTCATTTTCGGCGATGGTGTGCCCAGGCGTTAATGCCCACTACTCGATTGGTATGACCTCGGGGCTCAATTCAGCCGCGAGACCCTCGATCAGCCCGGTACGCCTGGCGGGCCCCCCGGCCGGATAGCACCCCGTGCCTGTTCCGGTGAAGCGCCTTCGCGACAAAGCCCATCGCCAGCTTGTTGCCTCACGGTTTGGCCTCTTGACGCACTAGCAATCAAAACGGCGACGCATGATCACGCGCGACCGATGTGCTGAAATTCGGGCTTGAGCTGATCAAAGTCTGGACCGAGGCGCCGCGCAAGCCGACGTTTTTCTATGCGTTCGTGCTGTCCCGCGTGAAGTGTTGAGCGCGTTAGCGTCGGCCGCGGTTAAATACCCAAAGTAATGCGGCAACGATGCCGCTTCCGGCGGCTGCCAGGGCAACGTGAACCCAGATCGAAACCGTAACTAGAGTAAGCGCCGCCAGCCCCATCAGAACGACGTTGGTTCCAGCAACGGCGGCGACAATCTTGCCGACTTCTGACCCGCGGTCGAGCGCGCGTTGATAGTAGTGGTCGCGATGGGCCTGCGTGATTCGCTCACCGCTCACCAACCGTCGAAGCAGGGTGACGGTCGCGTCCGCCGTGTAGTAGAGCGGCAGCAGCAGCGCGGCAGCAAGATGTCCCCTGGCCGCGAGCTGGATCAGCAACCAAGTGAGCAGCAGGCCGATCGGCAAGCTGCCGACGTCGCCAAGAAATAGCCGCGCCACCGGGCGGTTGAATGGGGCAAACCCGAGCGTGGCACCGCACAGCGCCAGCGCTACGATCGTCGCTGGCAGCGGAAGCGCGCCCATCAGGCCGAAGATCGCAAGGCCCGCGGTGACCGGCACCACTTCGGCGACGGTCATCCAGTCGATGCCGTCCATGAAGTTGACCAAATTGACGAACCATATGCCGCCAAACAGCAGGAGTAGCCGCTCGATCCACCAAGGCAGTACCTGAAAAATGCGTGCTTCAGGCGGCAACGCCGCGACAACGATGATAACGGCCAGTGTTTGCAAAAAAAAACGCGGAACAACCTCGATCACGTAGACGTCGTCGATCGCGCCGACGATCGCTAGTAGCACAGCGGCGGCCAGTACCAATGCGATATGCGGGGTCGCGCCGTACATTTCTGCGATAAACACAGCCGCGAGAGCCGTGACAACAATGGTCACTGCGATGACCGCAATCCCTCCACCCTGCGGTGTCGGCTCCTTGTGCGACGAACGCCGGTTCGGTTTCGCCAAAGCGTAGTGCCGCCACAGCGGCTGCAGCAGCCAGATCAAGCCGCCGCTCGCAAGCGTCGAGCTGAGGAAAACGAGCGCCAGCGCACCGAGATTCGGCATCTCTAGAGCCGCCAAAGCTCAACGCCGATTGGCTTTTGGCTGCGGTCAAGCCTCGCCTTGACGTCGATGACGACGCCCTTGCCGCCGCGCAGTAACGGCATGATGAGTGGCCAGCCGTTCTCGTAAGCGTCATGCGCGACCGCGAGGACAACCGCGTCGGCTGGCTGCAACGCCTCGAACTCCGCGAGTTCGATTCCATATTCCCGGCGCGCATCCTTGGGATCGGCAATTGGATCATGCACCTGCACGGCGATGCCTGATGCGGAGAGCTCGCGGATGATGTCGCAGACTTTGGAGTTGCGGATATCCGGCACGTTCTCCTTGAAGGTCAGACCGAGCACCGTCACGCGGTCGGGACGTTCTCCGCGCCCAGCGAGCAGGCGCAGGCATTCGCGCGCGACCTTTGCGCCGACCGAATCGTTCACCCGCCGGCCAGCCAGGATGATTTTTGGATCAAAGCCCGCCTTTTGCGCACGATGCGTCAAGTAATAGGGATCGACTCCGATGCAGTGCCCGCCAACCAGTCCGGGCGTGAAGGGCAGGAAGTTCCATTTCGTTCGCGCGGCTTCCAGGACGTCGCCGGTGTCGATGCCGAGCACGTGAAACAGCTCCGATAATTCGTTCATGAAAGCGATATTGAGATCACGTTGCGTGTTCTCGATGACCTTTGCAGCTTCGGCGACCTTGATCGACGGCGCCCTGTGCAAGCCGGCCTTGACCGTCGAGCCGTAGACTTCGGCGATAATGTCCAGCGTGCGCGGGTCCTGTCCGGCGACAATCTTCGTAATGCTTTCGAAGCGATGTTGCTTGTCGCCGGGATTGATCCGTTCGGGCGAGTAGCCGACGGTGAAATCACGAGCGCCTTTGAGGCCGGAGGCGCGTTCGAGAACCGGCAGGCATTCCTCTTCGGTTGCGCCCGGATAGACGGTGGATTCGTAGACAACGATGTCGCCTTTCTTCAGCGCGCCGCCGACCAATTCCGATGCCTTGAACAGCATGCGCATGTCGGGCCGCAATTGATCGTCAATCGGTGTTGGCACGGTGACAATAAAGAAGTCGGCCTCACGCAGGTCGCGCGGATCGGCCGTCCATCGCGCCTTGACTCGCCTCAGATCGTCGACGGCAACCTCGCGGGTGCTGTCTTCTCCGCTGGCGATCTCGGCGATGCGTTGCGCATTGATATCGAAACCTATGACGGACACGCCGGTGCGCGCAAATCCGACGGCGACCGGCAGGCCGACATAGCCCAGACCGATGACGGCAATCTTTCGCACGTGGGCCACGTTGGCACCCCTTGGTCCTTGGCCTGGAGAAGCCCCAGGCGACACATTCTTTATCCGGGCACAATCATTTCGCGCAATAGCGCCCGTGCTATTCGGGGCCGATGAGACGTGTGTAAAGGTCGACAATGTCGCGGCCGATGCGTTCCTGCGAAAACTCGCTTTCAACGATGGCGCGGCCCGCCGCGCCGAAACGGCGCCGCATTTCACCATCGCCGGCAAGGTGCCCGATGGCGCCGGCAAGAGCCTCCGCATCTTGCGCCGGCACCAGCAGGGCATTGATGCCCTGCCGGGCGATCTCTCGGCAGCCGGGCACGTCCGTCGCCACGATTGGCCTTCCGCAGGCCGCGGCCTCAAGCAGGCTGAGTGGCAGGCCTTCGCGCAGCGATGGCAGCACGGCGATATGTGCTTTTGACCACAATGTACGGATATCGTCGACATGGCCGAGAAAGTTCACGCCAGGATGGCGCTTCCAGTCATCGATGACTGTCTCGGGGATCGACGCAGGGTTGGCGGGATCGGGGTCGCCGGCAATCAGCAGCGCGATGGCCTCGCCTCGGCGTGTCAGAAGCTCGTGCGCCGCGATCAAGGTGGGTACGCCTTTGTCGGTTAGCAGCCGGCCGACGAAGCCAGCAGCGATCGGCAGCGCCGGCTCCGGCAGTGGTGCCAGCGCCTGGGTGTCGACTCCCGACCCAGGGATCAATGTGATTTTGTCGGCGCTGATGCCGAGCGACTGGATGGCCGCCCGATCATCGGGGTTTTGGACCAGAACGGCGGCCCGTTTGCGATCGAGCAGCCAGTGCAGCATATGCTCGAGCGTGAAGCGGATGATGGCCGCCTTTGATGTAGGCGAGGTGAAGGCATAGCCGAGCCCAGCGAGCGCGTTGAGACAAACAATAGGCAGGCCGAGGCCAGCCATCGAGCCGACAATTGTCGGCACCAGCGCCACGTGATGGGCGAGGGCGGGACGCACATCGCGATAGATCGCGCGAACTTCACGCACTGCCGACAGCAAATGCAGCGGGTCGAGGCTGCCGCGGCGCCAGGCGAGCGGATGCAGCACGAAGCCTTCGCGTTCGATCAGGGCTCCGTGGTCCACGACGCGCGTTGCAACGTGCACCTCAAAACCCGCGCGTTTGGCCGCACGCGCCATCGGCAAACGATGCGAGATGAAGTACCAATCTTCGGTGACGAGATAGACAAGCCGTGGTGGAGACATGCTATGTCGAATCTCGGGCTGCTAAGATCGGCCGCACGAAACGCCGAGGGGACGGACGGACATGGATTTAGGAGCGACCTATCGGTTTCTTGCCGACCTGCCAGTTCGGTTCTTCCGTCGTCTCCGGCACGAACAGGTCGATTACCGCAGTCTACTCTTCGGCGATTTGGTCCGTCGACTGGCAAATAAAACGCCGCGCCGGGTTCTCGAGATCGGCCCGCGCGATGGCCACGATACCAGCAGGCTCCTGACACTTCGGCCTGAAAAGCTGATCCTGGTCGACCTGCCCAATCAGAAAGTTAAGATTGACAAATGGCTTGCGGCGCTGAATGGAGCGCCAGTCGAGCTGGTGGTCGGAAATATCATGTACGATTCCCGGTTCGATCAATGGGATCCGTTCGACGTAATCTGGTGCACCGGCGTGCTTTACCACAACCCCGAGCAATTGCGATTCATCCGACGAATGTATGATCTAACGGCGCCTGGCGGGCTCCTCGTGCTGGAAACAGCGACGGCACGCCGGCCGCTCACACGAAACGAAAATTGCGTAGAGATCTGGTACCCGCCGGACAAGGCGGCAGCGCGGGCGCAGCATGTATCGATTAATGTCTCGCACTTGCCGAGCGCGAAAGCTGTCCATTCATGGATGGAGATGATCGGATATTCTGGCGTTGAGAAATCCGACTGCCATCGCCGTGTCACGCGGTCTCTGGCGGCTGACCGCGTTGCCTATATCGCGCAGCGGCCGGCTGATAACAGTGGCAGCGTCTATTACCGCCATGTCGGGCACGAGTTTCCAATTGGCCGCGCTCGCTGATTGGCTGATGGCGAAGGCGTCATGCTATAGACGGCTGTCCGCACTTGCTCTGCATTGAAGCTGCCATATGCCACCGAACATACCGACCATCGCCTATATCGGCCCGCCCGTCGGCCGCGACTCCGCGCAGGGTGCGGTCGAAGCGCGCGCGCGTATCGTCAATGTCGAGCTGACCGCCGATGCGCTCGCACAGGCACTGAAAACGGCGGATGGCCTCGTCGATGCGGCCATCCGAATTCCAATCTCAGATGCCATGATTGCCGCCGCCGCAAATCTCAAGGTGATCAGTTGCGCGTCCACCGGCACCGATCACGTGGCCCGCAGTGAGGTGACAAAGCGCGGAATCGTGGTGCGCAGCTTGCGCGATTTACCCGATGTCATTCGCGACCTGACGCCCGCCGCAGAGCTCACTTGGGCGCTGATTTTGGCTTGCGCCCGCAAACTTCCGGCCGCGCTGGCGCATGTCCGCTCCGGCGGCTGGGAGCGCGAACGGATTCCGGCGCTGATGCTCAATGGTCGGCAGATTGGGCTCATCGGCTGTGGGCGCATTGGCGGCTGGATCGCGCGCTACGCTCAAGCCTTTGGCATGCGGGTGGTCGGATACGATCCCCACGTCGGCGTGTTTCCGCCCGAGATTGCGCGGGTACCGCTCGATGAGTTGCTGCGCAGCAGCGATGTCGTTTCCGTGCATGTGCCGCTCAACGAGGAGACTAAGGGGCTGGTTTCGGCCTCGCTGCTCGATCTCGCCAAGCCGGGCGCGATCGTCGTCAACACCTCGCGCGGTTCGATCGTTGACGAAGCCGCGCTGCTGAAAGGGCTGCAATCCGGCCGCATCGGCGCCGCCGGCTTGGACGTGCTCGAAGGCGAGCCGAACATCGGCAGCCATCCGCTGCTGCGGTACGCCCGCGAGAACGACAACCTCTTGATCACGCCGCACTGCGGCGGCTTCAGTCCCGACGCGGTCGCCAAGGTAGCTGCGCATGCAGCGAAAGTGGCGCTTGCCATCATCGAGGAAGGCGCGCCGAAATGAGCGCCGTCGAGGACATCGTCAAGGCTGCAAATGGCGTCGCCTTCGGCGTGCCGGGCGGTGGTCCAAGTCTGGAATTGATCGATGCCATCGAGCGCGGTGGTGGTCGTTTCCACACGGCACATTTCGAAGGTGCGGCCGCGTTGATGGCGGGAGCCGTCGGGAAATTAAGCGGCACGCCCGGCGTCTCGATTTCAATAAAGGGTCCCGGCCTCGCTAACATGGCATCGGGCCTCGTAACCGCGATGCTCGAAGATTTTCCGGTGCTCGCGGTGGCTGAGGCGTTTGGGCGTAGCGAGGGGCCACAAAAAGCGCACAAACGTATCGACCAGGACCGGCTCACTGGCGCCTTCGTTAAGGCGCGTTGCGGCATCAGCGAAAAAAATGCAGTCGCGAAATTGACCAAGCTGGCCCTCGCTGAACGGCCGGGACCGGTACTGCTCGAGCTTGCCGACACCGAGCCGCGATTCTTGCCGCTAGCGGCGAAGCCGCCACGGAATGCGGCATCCGTGCTGCGCATGGTCGAAGCGGCGAAGCGTCCGGTCGTCATCGCCGGCAGTATGGCGACACGGCTTGGCCTGAGTGGCTGCTTGAGCAGCTTGACGGTTCCGGTCTTCTCGACGGCGGGCGCGAAAGGGGTCATCGACGAGCAGAGGCCCAATGCAGCGGGCGTATATACCGGCGCTGGAATTGAACTCGCGCCTGAACGCTCCCTTCTTGCTGCTGCGGATCTTGTAATCGGGATTGGTCTGCGCACACACGAAGTGCTGGTTGCCGGCCTCCCGGTAGCGGGTGTGAATGTCGACGATTTCGATCTAGCACCTGGCTTTGCGTTTTCTGCCGTCGCGCCCGCAAGCCAAGCGTCTTGCCTGCTTGAAACGTTGGCCGCTCGGTCTGCCTGGGGTGCTGACCAAGTTGCAGCCGTGCGCGAGCGGATGTGCAAGGCGCTCCTCGCGGGGCCGTTTCTGCCTGCGCAAGTTTTTGCGCTTCTCGCCGATCGGCTGCCCGACGCGCGCATGGTTCTCGATACTGGATTCTTCTGCACTATCGGCGAGCACATGTGGGATGTGCGCAGCCCTGAGCTTTATTTATCCTCCGGGCAAGCCCGCTCTATGGGCGCCGCGCTGCCGATGGCTGTTGGCGCCTCGCTGGTCCGGCCGGACGTACCGACCGTGCTCGCTATCGGCGATGGCGGCCTGCCGATGTTCGTATCCGAATTAACGCTCGCTGCATCGGAGAAAGCGCCGGTGCTGGTGCTGTTCATGTGCGATGGCACCTATGCGTCGATCCGTGACCGCGCCGTCGTAAAAAATCTCACGCAGCGCCCGCTCATGCCAAAGGCGTCGGATTGGACGGCAGTTGCCTCTGCGTTTGGATTCACTGTCGGGTACGCTATGGACGCGGCGGATTGCGCCGACTTCATCCAGAAGTGGGATCGAAAAGGCCCGGCGCTTCTCGAGATCCGTTTCGAACCCGAGCCCTATCGGACCATGACGGCGAAGCTGCGGTCCTAGCGATGGTGGTGCAGCCTCACATCCTCATTGTCGGCTTCGGCAGCGCCGGCCGTCGGCATGCGCAGAACCTCGCCAGGCGAGGCGCGACGATCAGCGCCGTCGATACGCGTGCCGAGCGGCTTTCGGCGCCAGTCGAGCTTGCCGGCGCTTTCACGAGCCTCGATGCAGCGCTTGCCGGAGGCTGCTTTGCTGGCGTCGTCGTCGCGACGCCGACGGCCTTTCATCTTGATCAGACGGAAAAGGCGCTTGCCGCCGGGTGCCGCGTGATGTTGGAGAAGCCGGTGTCGCTCGATCTTGCCTCGGCAAGTCGTATGGCGGCAGCCGAAGCGAAGGCCAGATTGCCGATTTTGCTCGGCTATACTTGGCGCTGGTGGCCGGCGCTACGCGAATTGCGCGCACGCGTTCATAGCGGTGTGATCGGCAAGCCGCTGCGGGCCGAATTCGTCATGGCCTCGCATCTTGAGGATTGGCATCCAGGAGAGCCGCTACGCGACTTCTTTATGTCCAGCGCTAAGCTTGGCGGCGGCGCGTTGCTCGACGAGAGCCACTGGATCGACCAGATGCTGTGGATCTTCGGCATGCCCGCCGGGATTTCAGCTGAAATCGGCCGCATCAGCGCGTTGCCGATCGACAGCGACGATCATGTCGAATTATCTGCGGTCTATGATGACGGGTTGCGTGTACGAGTGCATCTCGACCTCTATACGCGCCCGACCGATCGGTCGATTGCGATCTTTGGCGATCGCGGCGCCCTGACGTGGAATTTTGAGTGCAATGTCATCCGCCAGTTCGATGTCGCGGCCCAGCGTTGGCAGGACATCGTCTTCAAGGGAGAACGCAATGATATGTTCGATGCGCTTGCCGCAGAATTTCTTGCGGCCATATCAGGCGCACGGCAACCATCATGCACACTCGACGATGGGCTTGCGGTCATGCGGATCATCGACGCCGCGCGCGAGAGCCAAATAGCCGAAGGTCGCCGGATCACGCTAGGTCTCTAACTGCGGTTTAGCAGCAACCATACTCAAATAATCGGATGCTTTCTGCTCTGCCAGCAAGCCGCGCCATGCTTCGGAAACTGCGGCATGCCCGGCGAAAGGCAGTGAGACATTGCCCGGCGGCCTGCGGTCGCGCAGCCAGCCCATCGCGTTTGACAGTCCGAATCGTTGGAAGAACGTGACGCGCTCGATCTCAAATCCGGCAGCTATAGTGGCCTTGCTCAGCGATGCTGCATCGAAATACCAACGATGTGCCCGCCGATAGAAGAAACGTGGATAGTCATCAGGAAGGAGCGCCATCAATGCGTCATCGCGATTTGGCGTAGTAACAATCAGCCAGCCACTAGGCCTTAAAAGCGCATTCAGACTTTTGAGGAAATTTCCGGGATGCTCGACATGCTCGATGACGCTAAAACAAAAGACGACATCAGCAGAGCCGCGATGCTCAGCCAACGCGTCATCGGCAAAGTTATAGACCGAATAGCCTTTGCTTCGAAGTCGGCCGTGAAAGTGTTGCGCCGGCTCGATCGCGATGCATGTTTTGGCGACGCCCGCATAGTGGTCAAGAAAGCTTCCTGCCGCCGCGCCAACATCGACGATCGTCTTGTCACGGACTTCGAGTGGCCAAGCAAGATTAAGCTTTTCGAGATGCAACGCATCGGTGACGCGCACAAAACGATCGGCTTCCGTGGGTTGGGCGAGCGAGCGGCGATATTCGGTGGTTTCATACGCCCGCTCATTTAAGCAGAACCGCTCTTCCAATCGGTTCACTAGGCACTTGCCGCAGCGCGCGACCTGCGCCTCCTCGGTCAACCGGCCGAAGTTGCCGTCCCGAACCGGCCCCCGGTAAACGGCAAGCCAGGCGCTCGCTCCACAAATCTCGCATGGCAAGAATTCCGCCAAGATCCCCCTCCGCGGCCAATATTATTGCGCCACAAACGCCAGGCCAGTTCGGGCCCGTTCAGAGCCTAGCGACCGACGGCGGCGGCAACAATCATTGTTATTGTTCTCAATAACATATTGATATAGCATATGAAATTTTGTGGAGCCTAAGTTTTAGGCCCTTGGCCTTCAGCTTGACGTTCACGGCTTGAACACGCTATCAGTGGCTCCCGAGCGGCTTTGTTCACGGCGTGAACGAATTCGGGTTTTCTGAAAGCTTTTGGTCAAGCCGGGGCTGGGATGCCTGCAATAGGAACCGAACTGAAGCGCCGCGCCCATGTCGAGGATGAGATCGTGCTCGGCGTGCTCGATGTTGTCGAGAAAGACGCGGCGATAACACAACGCTCTGTCGCCAGCGAGCTGGGCATAGCCGTCGGGCTCGCCAATGCGTATCTCAAGCGCTGCATTCGTAAGGGTCTGATCAAGGTCGGGCAGGTACCGGCGAAACGCTACGCGTATTATCTCACTCCGCAGGGTTTTGCCGAGAAATCGAGATTAACGGCCACCTACCTGAGCTATTCTTTCTCTTTCTTCCGTCAGGCGAGGGCGCAATGTGAAGATTTGTGCATTGCCGCCGCCGCGCGCCGGCAGCGCCGACTGGCCCTGCTCGGCAGTGGCGATCTTGCTGACATCGCAGGTCTCGTGGCACGCGAGCACGCGATCGAAATTGTCGGCGTTGTGGCTTGGGGTGCTGAACCCAGGGACTTCAAGGCTGAGATTGTCGCACTCGGTCAGATTGATGGAGTCATTGTTACCGCGCTCGTCGAGTCGCAAATGATTTTCGAAATAGCACATGAGATATTTGACGCAGATCGTATTTATGCACCGCCAATTTTGCGCTTACGGCCGGTTTCGTCCCGCACTACGGAGGTTACGCGATGATCGCCGGCCGCCGTTGGTATGTTGTTCACACGCAGCCTAACCACGAAGTTCGCGCCGACGTTAATCTTCGTCGACAAGGATTTGAAACTTATCTCCCGCGCTATCAGCGTACTCGGCGACACGCACGCCGGACTGATACGGTCGAACGCCCACTGTTCCCGCGATACCTCTTCGTCGTAATCGATCTTTGCGTTGATCGGTGGCGGTCAATTCATTCGACGTTTGGCGTCTGCGATCTAATTTTCGGCGGCGAAGAACCATTGGCCGTTCCTGATGGCGTGGTCGAAGAAATTCGCGCGCGTGAAACGGCCAATGGTTTTGTCAAGCTCGGGCTGCCAGCCGGGCTGAAGCCGGGCAGCGCGGTGCGCCTCGTGGATGGGCTCTTCGCCGACAATCTGGGCAGGCTCGAGCGGATCGCCGACGGTCATCGGGTCGCGGTCCTGCTGTCATTGCTTGGCCGGCAAGTTCGCGTCTTCGTTCCGCCGGCGAGCGTCGGCGTCGCCTAGCGCCGGGTGGCGCTCATTATCGGATCGCTGGACCCTGGGGACTCAGAAGCCGAGTCACCCGGAGTGCGGTAGCGTGGGTGATGATGTCCACGTGTCGCCCTCCGGCGACATCGAGATCGGACGAATAACAACTAAGTGTTTTTGCGCCGTTACATTGCTCCGGTCGTTTCGCTGCGGCATCTGCTGGCGAGCGCAGCCTATCGGTTGTTTGGGCCGCGTGGTTTAGGGGTCGCCGTGGCGTGCCTTGAGGTGAAACGGCGCTTCCGGTCGCCGGCGAACGCAACTGTTCTTGCGATAACAAATATCCTATTCGAAAAGGACGTTGCGGAGATCGAGCGTGAAGGTGGCGTCAATTGGCTTATACTCCCTCGATTGAGCCGCATTCTCGAAAAGCGACTGCTGCCCGCGGAAATTCGCGTGCAAAGCGACTATTTTGCATCGCTGTCAGATAAGAAATACGAAGATAACTGGCGCGACTCTGAATTATTTGGTGCTACTTTGCTCAAGACCCTGCGGCTGCGCGGGCCGGTGAACGCGGTACTCACCGCAAATATCGATTACTGGCAGGATGAAGGATTTCGCCGGGCATGCGCTAAGCTCGGCATTCCTTTTCTCGTGCTTTGTCACGAAAATTATAACATCCCGAAGACCTACCGTAGGCGCAAAGAGCAATTTTCGCGACTTGGATTTCGGTTCAGCGGAACTGCGATCGCGACTTTTTCCGATCATATGCGCAATCTGATCGTGAGCGGCAACATATGCAGCCCTGATCGCGTCGTCGTGACAGGACCTCCGCGGTTCGATGGGTGGCATCGCGTGAAGAACTCACCCGGCCGGCGAATTGTGCTGCTGTCGTTCCTTAATCCGGCCAAGTACTACATCACCGGCGGTTTTTTTCTGTCGGTTGTGGACGCATTACTTCGGGTCGTCGAAACGATGCCAGGTGGTTGGGAGCTTGTCATCAAATGCAAAGGCTCGCGTGACGCGAAACTTGTGAAAGCACATGTTGGCAACTTACCGCATGTCAAAGTCGGTTATGATTTTCCGCTACCGCCGTTGCTGTCATCCGCCGCAGTTATCGTAGGCGCCAATAGCTTTAGTATGATCGAAAGCCTTCTGTCGGGGGCCCACCTGTTTGTGCCGCGCGACGGAAATACCGTTGAAGATTCTGAAACTCTGATGTTCGACCCTTCTGACCCGTTGGTGGCGAGTTGTCTGAATTTCACTAGTTCAACTGAAGAATTAGAGCAGCGTGTGAAGATCAGCATCGAGCAGGGCGCCGTAGCCGCCGGCCGTGCGGCGCGGCTTTCGCTAATGCAGCGTTATGTCAAATATACCGAGGACGAAACAAGCGCGCGGCGTGTCATCAATTTTATCGAGAAATATGCGAAGGGGCGACCGCACGCGCTTCCCAAGGTGGAAGGTGAAATCGACGTTTCGCATTCACCGAATCATCCGTAACTGCGGCTCATACGGCAACCGACCATGAACAAGCCACTCTCTGCCATCTTAAGCGAGCTGACCGTTGATGGAACCGTCATAAACGACGCGAGCGATTGCTACGTCATCGCTGAGCTTGGCCATAATCACCAGGGCAGCGTCGAGAAATGCAAGGAGATGATCCGCAAGGCGAAAGAGTGCGGTGCTAACGCGATCAAGCTGCAAAAGCGCGACAACAAGTCGATGTTCACCAAGTCCGCTTACGATGCGCCTTACGATAACGAGAACAGCTTCGGTGCGACTTACGGCGAACACCGTGAGGCGCTGGAATTTAATAAGCCTCAATATCGGGAACTGATGGACTTCGCCAAAAAGACCGGCATTACCTTCTTCTCTACTGCCTTCGACATTCCCAGTGCTGATTTCCTCGCTGATCTCGGTGTCTGCGCATTCAAGATTGCTTCCGGCGATGCGACCAATATCCCGCTGATCCGCCACGTCGCGCGGTTCGGTAGACCGATGATCGTGAGCACGGGTGGCGCCGAGCTGGATGATGTGCGGCGTGTCTATGAGACGGTAATGTCAACGAATCGACAGCTCTGCATCATGCAATGTACCGCCGGATACCCGGCAGCCTTCGAGGAACTCAATCTTCGTGTGATCGAGACCTATCGCACTGAATTTCCGGATATCGTCATTGGATTGTCGTCTCACGACAGCGGCATCGCGATGGCTCTGGTCGGCTATGTGCTTGGCGCCCGCATGCTGGAGAAGCATTTCACATTGAACCGGGCCATGAAGGGCACGGACCACGCGTTCTCGCTTGAGCCGCCGGGCCTTTTCAAATTGGTTCGCGATTTGCGGCGCGCACGCATCGCTATGGGCGATGGCGTCAAACGTCGCTACGAAACAGAAACAAAGCCGATGTTGAAGATGGCCAAGAAGCTCGTTGCTGCGCGCGACCTTCCGGCCGGGCACGTGCTCACCGCCGCGGATATCGGCGTCAAAAGCCCGGGCGACGGGCTTGCCCCTTATCACCTCGACAAGATCATTGGGCGGACGCTTATCGCGCCGCTTGCCCAAGACGCCGGTATCGCGCTCGCCGATCTCGCTTGAGTTCCAAACCACCATTCTATGCCCGTACTGTCGTTCGATCTTAGAGAGCGCGTGATCGCCATAACCGGCGCTGCTGGGCAGTTGGGACGTCAATACCAGAGCGCGGTGCGTAGCGCCGGCGGCCGCGTGCTGGCGATTGATCTCAAGCCGTCCAAGAGCGACGACGCCGGTACTTTGTGGGTGGACGCGGATATCACTAACCGAAGCGCACTAGAAAATGCGATGACGCAATGTCAGAAAACCTTCGGCGCGGCGCCTTACGGACTGATCAACAATGCCGGCATCGATTCGCCGCCCGATGCGCCAGCTATGGAAAACGGACCCTTCGAGACCTTTCCCCAGGCCTCGCTAGAGAGAGTGCTAGAGGTTAACGTTACGGGCGCGGTGTTGTGCACCCAGGTATTCGGCTCTGCGATGGTGGAGAATGGCGGCGGCTCGATTATCAATATTGGTTCAACCTACGGCCTCGTTTCACCAGACCAGCGGCTTTACGAACACCGCCGGCGGAAAGGTGAGCAATTCTTCAAGCCCGTGGCCTACTCGATCTCAAAATCTGCGTTGGTCAATTTCACGCGTTACGCGGCGACCTATTGGGGTGCGCGGGGCGTTCGCGTCAACACGCTGACGCTTGGTGGCGTTTACAACGATCAAGACGTGGAATTCGTGAGTGCCTATTGCAATCGTGTTCCGCTCGGACGCATGGCCAAAGTCGACGAATACAACGGCGCCATCCTCTTCTTGTTGTCCGATCTGTCGAGCTATATGACTGGTGCCAATCTCGTCGTCGATGGCGGCTGGACGGCCTGGTGATCGTCGAGCGTTGAAAGCCGGTGGCGAAAACACCTTCCATCATTGCACTCATTCCCGCACGCTCGCAGTCCAAACGCGTGCCGCACAAAAACATCCGCGTTCTCGCCGGTCATCCGGTGCTTGCGCGCACCATTGCTGCGGCGCGTTCGAGTGGCGTGTTCGATGCCGTTGTCGTTTCGACCGATGACGTGCTCTATGCCAAGATCGCACGGCACTACGGCGCCGAAGTCCCCGTCATGCGCCCGGTTGAATTCGCCGGTGACCGTTCGCCTGACATTGAATTTATCAGGCATATGTTGGGCGAATTGGAGCGCGCCGGGCGTCTGTTTGATTGTTTCAGCATACTTCGCCCGTCCAACCCGTTTCGTTTGCCGACAACGATCGAGCGCGCGTGGCGTGAGTTTCTCGAGCAAGAGGGGGTCGACTCGCTGCGTGCGGTTGAATTGTGCAAGCAGCATCCTGGAAAGATGTGGGTCGTGCGCGGCAGGCGCATGCTGCCACTACTGCCGCTCTCGCCGGCCGAGCAGCCGTGGCATTCAAGCCAATATCCCGCACTACCCGAAGTCTATGTGCAGAACGCGAGCCTAGAAATCGCGTGGACGCGCGTCGTTCGTGACAGCGGCAATATCGCCGGTGCGGTCGTCATGCCGTTCATTACGCAGCGACTTGAAGGCTTCGATGTTAATTCCGAAGCCGACTGGGAGCGCGCGCTGCGGCATATTGAGGATGACCCTACCTGCTTGCCGGCCATAGCTGAGCCGCCGTTTGCTCTCGAAGAATTGCCGCTAGTCGCGCGAGGCCATCAGTGAGCGGCGAACTCATTTATGTGCCGCGCACCGAATGTCGCCGCATGCTTGATTTCACGAACGATCGCTATCTGGCGGTGGCGACATTTGCGGATGCTTGCCGGTTGAACACGTTGTCGATGATCGTCGAGGCCGGCTCTGGCCATATCGGCTCAAGCTTCTCCAGTTTGGACATTGTAGCTTGGCTGCATGTTGCTGAAATGAGCAAACGCGCTACGACGGCTAACGAAGATGGCGATATCTACTTTTCTTCTAAGGGCCACGATGCGCCGGGGCTATATGCGGTGCTGATTGCGCTAGGCGTAATTGACCAAGAGATGCACCACAAATTGCGCAAGCTGGGTGGACTTCCGGGACATCCGGACATTGCGCGGCAGCCTTTCATGATCACGAATTCTGGCTCTCTTGGCATGGGCATTTCCAAGGCAAAAGGATTTGTGCGTGCCGACCGTCTTCTTGGCCGAAAGCGTCGGATTTTCGTGCTTTTGGGCGACGGCGAGCTTCAAGAAGGCCAAATCTGGGAGTCGCTCGGCGGTGCGGCGCGCGAGGATATGAGTGAAATCACCGCTATTGTCGATTATAACAAGATCCAATCGGATGGCTGGGTAAAAGACACCGGTGATCTTGGCGATATCGAAGCAAAGTTTACAAGCTTTGGTTGGCATGTGCGGCGCTGCGACGGCCACGATCTGCGCGCGCTCGACGCGGCGCTAAGGGCTGCGGAAGCAGATCCACGGCCGAGCGTGATCATCGCCGATACGGTGAAAGGAAAGGGCGTCGGCTTCATGGAAATGATGGGCAACATCGACGGATTGCCGGCTTATCTTTTCCACTCTGGCGCCCCCTCGCGTCAGGACTATGAGCGAGGTGTGGCGGAACTGCGTGATCGTATCGACGCGCGCCTAGATGCATCTGGGCAAAAAAGATTACAGGTCTCGACAACGGGCATGCCGGCGCTCGCACCGGCGGTGGTGACTGAAAGCCTGATCCAGGCCTATTCGGCAGCCCTTGTTAAAAACATGCAGCGCAATTCGCGAATCGTCGCACTCGACGGCGACCTCGCCAAGGATTGTGGCTTGTGGAACGCCCGCAAGTTGATGCCCGACCGTGTCGTCGAGTGCGGAATCGCCGAACAGGATATGGTGTCACAAGCAGGCGCCATGGCGCTCGCAGGACTGCTGCCGGTGGTCCATTCGTTCGCCTGCTTCCTCGTCCCGCGCGCCAACGAGCAAATTTTCAACAATGCGACTGAGGGGCGGAAGGTTATTTATGTAGGGAGCCTTGCCGGATTGGTGCCAGGAATGCCCGGACATACGCATCAGATGATTCGTGACGTCGCTCTTATGGCGAATCAGCCAAACATGATTGCGGTAGAGCCGAGCTGCGAAAGCGAACTTACCGCGATCACGGACCACCTTTTGGATGGGCAGCCGGACAGCGCCTATTTGCGTCTCGTTTCAGTCCGCTACAGCCGCCGCTTCCCCGCGCCAAAAGACCGCGTAATCCATGTCGGGCGCGGCACGGTCCTACGAGAGGGACGCGACGCGGCCATCATAACGTACGGGCCGGTGCTGCTAAACGAAGCTTGGGAGGCGGCCGAACAACTTGCGGCTAAAGGTGAGGAGGTTGCGGTCATCAACATGCCATGGCTCAACCGCTTCGATCCGCAATGGCTGCAAAGCCTTAATGCCTGGCCGACGGTCATGATCGCGGACAACCACGCCTCTGTCGGTGGATTGGGCGACGGAATCAGCGCGGCGCTCGCAACGATGCGTCCGACGTTTTCCAGCCAGCTGATAAAAGTTGGCGTGGACGGTGTCGCGGCGTGCGGTGGAAATTCCGAAGTACTAAGTTATCACGGCCTATCTGCGGACCGGCTGGCCGAGCGGCTGACTCGCCACATTCGGGAAGCAGCCTAACCCCAACCGGCGGCCATGTTGTTCAACTCGCCGGAGTTTATTTTCGTTTTCCTGCCTATCGTCGTTGCGGGATTCTACCTGTTGCGCGCTTGGTCGTTCCTCGCGGCGTTCTATTGGCTGCTGGCGTTGTCGTTCGTTTTCTACAGCTGGACAGTCCCTTGGTTTCTGCTCGTAATCATCGGCAGCATCCTCTTTAATTACACTTTGGGGGTAGCGATCGACGCGACACCGGCTCCGCAGCGACGGTGGGCTACCACTGCGCTTGCTATCGCGGCCAACTTGCTTTTGCTCGGCTACTTTAAGTATGCAGCATTTTTTTCGAACAATATCTGGTGGCTGGTCGGCGGCGCCGACTCCGACCTTGCCAAACTGACGCTGCCACTAGGAATCTCCTTCTTTACCTTCCAGTCGATCGCCTATCTCGTCGACATCTACAAAGGCCAGCGCGCCGAATGGCAATTACAGAAATATGCATTGCTGATCGGATTCTTTCCGCACTCAATTGCCGGGCCGATCGTTCATCCGAACGAAGTGTTACCACAATTCAACGCGCAACAGATGAAATTCCGCCCGACCGATCTGTCCGTCGGGTTGACATTTTTCGCCATCGGCTTGTTCAAGAAAGTCGTGTTTGCCGACACCGCCGCGTTGTTTGCGACGCCGGTTTTCCACGCGTTCGCCGTCGGAAAAAGCGTGACCTTCAGCGAGGCCTGGGTCGGCGCAATCGCTTATACGATGCAGATATATTTCGATTTCTCCGCTTATTCGGACATGGCGATCGGGTTCGCCCGCATCTTCGGCGTGCGCTTTCCGCTAAACTTCTTCTCGCCCTACAAGGCGACCAGCATCATCGATTTCTGGAGGCGCTGGCATATTACGCTCTCGCGCTGGCTGCGTGACTATCTCTACATCCCCTTGGGCGGAAATCGCCACGGCAAAGTGCGCCGCTACACGAATCTTTTCGTGACTATGCTTCTGGGAGGGCTATGGCACGGCGCTAATTGGACGTTCGTCGTGTGGGGCGGTCTTCACGGAATCTATTTGATCGTCAATCACCTCTGGGATGCGGCGAGGAGCCGGCACTTTCCAAACGCACCGAGCAACGCGCCGACGCACCTTCTGGCCGGCACCATCACATTCCTTTCGGTTGTCGTCGCCTGGGTATTTTTCCGGGCGGAAAGCTTCGATGCGGCATTGTCAATGCTGGCGACGATGTTCGGGGGCGCCGGGATAGGCCTTCCTGCGCGGTTCGCTTCGGGCGCGTTCGGTTATTTGGAAGTTTTCGCGCCGCTTCGTTTCGACGGCGCGTTCACCAATGGGCTATTCGATGCTAGTAAAGTGTATTGGCTGGTCGTGATGCTGGCCGTCGTCTGGCTCTTGCCGAATAGTGCGGAGCTCACGCGCCGATATCGTCCGGTTGCCGATTCCGAGCCCTTCAAATGCCCTCGGGGTGGGCAGCTTCTGCTTTGGCGCGCGAATCAAGCCTGGGGCGTGGCCACAGCGGTGATATTACTCGTGGCGCTGCTGAATATCGGAAAGGTCAGTGAGTTCATCTATTTCAATTTCTGAACGGCGGTCGCTCGCGCGAACGGCCGCGTCCCCGCCTCGGCGCTTTTGCATCGCCTTCGCGTTGGCGGTCACGTTAGTGCTGTTGCCGATCGCGGCCATTGACGCGTGGGTCGATCCTTACGACCTGCTCGGTTGGAATAAGATCGGTATCTATGTCTCCAACGAACGGCTGGCGAAGCCGATATTGATCCGCAACGCGAACTACCAGACGATCATTATCGGGTCGAGCAAAGTTGCCGCGATTTCGCCCGCTGATATACCCAATACGTTTTCGTTCAACGCGTCTTTTGGGGCCGCGCTTCCGGAGGAAATGGCTTGGTTCCTCGACCGCTATGCAAGGTTCGGCCAGGCTGTGGCGATGGGTCTCGACTTCTACATGTTTAACGAAAACGCGTTCATTCCGGTCGCCAAAGACCCATTTGCCGAGGAGAATCGCCCCTCGGCTATCGCCTATCTCATCGACATCAATGTATTGGAACTGTCGTTGCATGCCCTAACCGCGCATAATTGGAGTCATGCGGAGCCGCTGGTGTTGGCTGACGGCACCCGAAATCAAGCGGACGACTGGGCGCAGAACAATGCGCTGAGCGGCTATAACTATGCTCGAGTGCTCAAGACCTTGCGTGAGAACCACTATCACGACATTCGCTATTCGACGCACCGCGTAGAGGTACTGCGAGACTTAAAAAGAGAAATGACGCGCCGCGGCGTAAAGCTAGTAACTTTCATCAATCCATTGAATGTCGAAGTGCGTGCGCTCATTCAGAAGTTGGGCGAAGCACAATTCCAGCAGTTTCGCCGTGACATGCATGAAATCTTTCCTGACATTTACGATCTAACCGGCATCGAATTTTCCAATCGAGACTTATACTACAAGCACGATCCGTACCATTATAAGCCGGCGGTCGGTGCATGTTTCATCAGCCAGATTTTGTCCGGGCGCCGTCCAGTCGTGCCACCACGGTCGCCGGACAATTGCTAGGCACCGATAGGGCCTTTTCCTTGAAGCTTAAGAATATTCCATTTTTTGGCCGGCGCACCAAATCGCTAATTCGGCAGCTCAAACTTGCCGGTTATCGACCCGATATGTTCGATGCTGATGAGGCCTTGCGTTGGAACGAAGCCAAATTCGATTTTGCGGCCGCCCGCGCGCAGCTAGATGGTGCTTTAACCGACCTCGGCAGGCGTGCATTCGATCCTGCGCGGGACTCGATCCATTGGCTGCTGGCGGCCTCGATCGTGCAGCGCTTCGCACCAATGCGAATTCTTGAGCTCGGCACATTCACTGGAGAATTCACGGCGCTTCTTTCGCGCCTGTATCCGCAAGCGGAAGTAGTGACAGTCGATCTACCGGACTCCGATCCGCTGTTGCAGCGGACATACGGACGGAAAAAATCGACAAAGTATGAAATGGAAATCGCCAAGCGCAAAGTCAATCTCGACCACCCCAATATTAAGCCAGTGAGGTGCAATTCCTTCTTTCTTCTCGATTCCGTTGAAGGCCCCTTTGATGTCGTTTGGGTCGACGCCGGACACAGGTTTCCTGATGTTGCCTGGGACCTGTGCAACGCATTTCATCTCGTTCGGCGTGGCGGCATCATTTTGGTCGACGACGTGACCATCGATCCGAGTTTCAGGTCGGCCACTCTCGGCCCGGACTGCGACATTGTACTGCGCTACGTCGCCGAGCGGGTCCCGATCACGATTCGTTATTTTCTCAAGCGCCGAAACGAAGAGGCGTATCTTGTACAAAAAGAATATGTTGTCCTCTGCGAAAAGCCGCTGATTTGGCCGCCGGACAATCCGTCGGTCAGCCCAACAGAGAGTGTGCCGGCGTGATACGCGATTTCAAAAAGCCGTTTCCCGATCTCACCGAGTCGTCCGTGCTCGTCACCGGCGGAACCGGCTCCTTTGGCCGCGCGTTCGTGCGACGATTGCTCAGCGATCAGCCGCCGACACGTCTTGTTATATTCTCTCGTGACGAGCAGAAGCAGGACATCATGGCCCGGGAGCTTGCTTCGCAATTTCCGCGCCTGTTCGACCGTTTACGGTTTTTTATCGGTGACGTGCGCGACAATTCTCGTCTCGAGCTCGCAATGCGCGAGATCGATGTGGTGGTTCATGCGGCAGCGTTGAAAATCGTTCCGACTGCCGAGTATAATCCGTTCGAATGCATCCTGACCAACGTTCATGGCGCGGAGAACGTCGTGAAAGCGGCGCTGCGCACCGGCGTGAAAAATACCGTTGCGCTATCAACAGATAAGGCTGCAAACCCGATAAACCTTTACGGCGCTTCCAAACTGGCGGCTGACAAGATCATGGTCGCCGCCAACAATTTGGTGGGGGATTCCGACATCCACTTCTCTGTTGTTCGGTACGGCAATGTGATCGGTTCGCGCGGATCAGTTGTTCCGCTGTTCGAAGAGTTGTCCCGTAGTGGCGACAAGGCCGTGCCAATTACCGATGACCGTATGACCAGGTTCTGGATCACTTTGGAGCAGGGCGTATCCTTTGTTCTTTCGTCGATTGCGCTGATGCGCGGGGGGGAAATCTTTGTGCCAAAAATCCCATCCATGCGTGTCACCGACGTCGCCCGAGTCGTGGCGCCGAACCTACAGCAGAAGATTGTCGGCATCAGGCCGGGTGAGAAGCTGCATGAGGTGATGATCACCGAGGACGATGCACGCATGACCATCGAACTTGACGATCGCTACGTAATTTGTCCGCCTTCGGCGCGCTTTAAGAGCGATCATCTGGCGCCGTTCGGTGCGAGATCTGTTGCCGAGGGCTTCCGTTATTCCTCCGACAGCAACAGCGATTGGCTTGGCGATGCGGCGCTTGTTGAACTCCTCGCTGGCAAGGCGGCGTGACCAGGTTACGACATGCGCCTTTTGCTTATCGGATCGACTGGGCTTTTAGGTCAGGCACTCGACCGCGAGGCGCAAATTCGCGGTATTACGATTTTACGTGCTGCCCGTAAGGGTGTGGCTTTCGCAGTTGATATTGCGCAAGCGGATGCTGTCGAGGGGCTCATCGCCAAGGCTGCGCCAGACCTCGTGATCAATGCGGCGGCAATAACTGACGTCGATCAATGCGAACGCGATCCGGGAGGCTCTTATTTGGTTAACGCGCGAGCGGTGGCCTTGCTCGCGCGTGCATGCGGCAAGCGCCAGATAAAGCTGGTACAGGTTTCTGCCGACCATTTCTTCACTGGAGATGGCGACGCCAAGCACAGCGAGGAATCGCCGGTGCATCTACTCAACGAATATGCACGCAACAAATTCGCCGCCGAGGCCTTTGCGGTCACTGCACCCGGGGCGCTCATCGTGCGCACCAATATTACGGGCATACGCGGCTGGGCGCAGCCAACATTTTTCGAGTGGGTGGTCGACTCACTGCGCCATCGCAAGCCGATGACGCTTTTTGCAGACTACTTCACCTCGACGCTCGACGCGGACAGCCTCGCAGGCGCGATCTTTGACCTCGTGGACAAGGGGGCGCATGGAATGTTCAATGTCGCCTCCAGCGAGGTTGCAAGCAAGCGACGCTTCATCGAGGCGCTCGCAGAGGCAATGGGCATCAACTTCGACTGGGCCAGCGAAGGCAGCGTGCGCAGCTTGAGCGTGCCGCGGGCGGAAAGCTTGGGGCTTGATGTCTCCCGCGCCGAACGAGTCTTAGGTTACAATTTGCCCTGCCTAACCGCGGTGATTGGTCGTCTCGCATCCCGCACGGAGATGGCACATGCGGTATGAGACCAGCTTCGCGATCGGCAAAGACAGAGTCTCGCTTGATGCACCTACATTCTTCGTAGCCGATATCGCCGCCAATCATGACGGGCAATTACAGCGCGCGAGGGATCTTATCCGCCTCGCCAAGGACGCTGGTGCCGACGCCGCCAAGTTTCAGCACTTCAAGGCCGAGCGCATCGTGAGTGACTTCGGATTTCGTGCGCTCGGGAAACAATCCTCGCATCAGGCGAAATGGGGCAAGCCGGTGTTCGAGGTTTATGCTAACTACAGCCTCAACCGCGACTGGAATGAGATCCTAGCTGAGACGGCGAGCGAGGCGGGGATTCATTTCATGACCACGCCTTACGACTTTGAAGCCGTGGACAGCATCTCCACTATGGTTCCAGCTTTCAAGATTGGATCCGGCGACGTCACTTGGCCGGCCTTCATCGAATACGTGGCCGGTAAGGGGAAGCCTATGCTGCTTGCAACGGGCGCCTCGACAATGGCCGAGGTCGAAGCGGCGGTGCACGCCGTCCTAGCGAAGAACCGGAAACTTTGCCTCCTGCAATGCAACACCAACTACACGGGAAGCCTAGAGAATTTCCGCTTTATCAATCTGCGGGTCTTACAGGCCTATGCGCTGCACTGGCCGGGCTTGCCGTTGGGGCTGTCCGACCATACGCCGGGACACACGACGGTGCTCGGTGCCGTGGCGCTTGGTGCCCGCGTGATCGAAAAGCATTTCACTGACGATGTGACCCGCAATGGGCCCGATCACCCATTTTCGATGACGCCGGACACATGGGGAGAAATGGTCCAACGCACACGTGAGTTGGAAAACGCGCTCGGCGATGGCGTTAAGCGGGTAGAGGGTAACGAGGCCGAAACCGTCATCTTACAGCGGCGCTGCCTACGTACGACACGTAGCCTCGCGGCAGGGCATAGGCTGGTCGCAGCCGACCTGGAGGCCCTACGCCCGGCGCCCGTGGGTGCGTTCACACCGGATCGACTTACAGTGGCGGTCGGGCGACGCCTTGCAGTATCTAAGGAATGCGGTGATGCCATTTTCGACACCGACTTCGATCCGTCCACGAATGCTTAAAGGTTCGCACACGGGACTACGCGCGATCGAGCGCGAAGATCTCCCGGCGCTTCTGGCGTGGCGCAACAAGCCGGAATTCCGCATCTATTTCCGCGAGCATCGAGAGCTCAGCGGCGGCGACCAGGAACGATGGTTCGAGATGATGGTGCTAAAGGATCCCTCCATCCGCATGTTCGCGATCGTCGAGTTATGCAGCAATCGTCTACTCGGCGCTTGCGGTCTCTGCTATATAAACTGGATCGACCGGAACGCTGATCTGTCAATCTATCTCGGCGCTGACGATCTCTATATCGATGACAAGTTTGCTCCCGACGCCGCACGGACTTTGCTGACCTACGGGTTCGACGAACTCGGATTGCATCGCATCTGGGCGGAAATCTACAGCATCGACTTGCGCAAGCAGATATTCTTCGACCAGCTCGGTTTCACGGTTGATGGGCGCCACCGCGAGACGCACTGGACCGACGGCCGTTGGGTCGACTCGTTGTTCTATGGGCTCTTGGCACAAGAGCGGAGCGTGTGATTGCCGTCGCACAAAGAGCTGCGGCTCGGCATCATCGGACTCAATGAAGGCAATGGTCACCCGTTTTCATATTCAGCCGTCTTCAACGGTTATGATCCCGACGCATTGCGCACCCGCTGTCCCTTCGCGCTCATCCGCGACTACTTGCCGCGCGAGCATCGCAATGAGGTCTTTCTCGAAGGCGCGAAAGTTACGCATCTGTGGACACAAGATCGAGCACTCTCCGCCGATGTCGCGGCCGTAGCGAAGATCCCCCACATCGTCAATCGGCTCGAGGATATGGCCGGCGAAGTCGATGCCGTCATCCTTGCACGTGACGATCCTGAACGGCACTTTGCCATGGCGAAGCCATTCCTCGAACGCGGTCTGCCGATCTTTATCGACAAGCAGATCGCTGCAAGTCGCGACGACACAGCGCAAATCCTGGCGCTTGCGGGGCCGAGCTATCCGGTCATGGCCGGTTCCGCGGCGCGCTACACCCGAGACCTGGCGCGGGCGCGCGACGCACTATTGGGCCGCAAGGTACGCTCAATCCACGGGATGAGTCGCGTGAATTGGATGCGGTATGGGCATCATCTGTTCGAGCCGATTGCCTGCCTGTTCGGCCTCGCTATTGATCGTGTGCGGTCTCTGTCGGACAAATCGGGCCACGACATCGTGCAAATAAATTATGAGTCCGGCCCCAACGTGATTCTAGAATTTGTTCACGACATCCATCTGCCGGTTGCATTTACCTGCTTTTCCGAGGATGCCGAACCTTACACGGTGCCGTTCATCGACTATTTCCATGCCTTCCGCGCCATGCTTGCGGACTTCGTGGAGCTTGTCCGTTCGGGCAGGCCGCCGTTTCCGCGCGAGGAGATGATTGCGATTGCAAACGTGGTTCTCGCCGGCGACATGTCAAAACAACGCGGCGGTATCGAGATCGATCCGAAGCGACTTTTGAGCATGTTATGACCAAGGTGCAGGACTTGTTTTCGCTGGCTGGTCAATGTGCTGTGGTGTTCGGCGGCGCCGGCAAGATCGGAGTGCCGATGACAGAAGCTCTGGCAGAGGCGGGCGCGCGGGTTTACGTAGCGTCACCGAGCACGACGGTGGATCGCCCCGCCATCGCCGAGCTGGCCGAAGCTGGCCTCGACGTGCACGCGATTGCCGTCGATCAATCGGACGAGGCTGAGGTCACTTCGGCGCTGGCATCGATTGAAAAGAATTACAAGACGCCGACGATCCTTGTGAACAGTGGTGTCGAGCGGCCGATGCGCAAGTTTCTCAACGACACAATCGAGGCCTGGGACCGGTCCATGACGGTCAACGCCCGTGGTCTATTCATCACCTGCCGCGCGTTTGCTCGCGTGATGGCAGCTCGCGGCGGCGGCAGCATCATCAATGTTGCTTCGATCTACGGATTGGTCGCCCCGGACCCGACGATCTACGAAGGAAGTGATATTGGTACCGAACCCGACTACCCGTACACCAAAGGCGGGATGATCATGTTTTCTAAGTACCTCGCGACCTACTATGCTCGCTCGCAGGTACGCGTTAATTGCATTGCGCCCGGCGGTCTATTCAATCGGCAGCCGGAGCCGTTTTACTCCCGCTACATCGCAAAAGTGCCGCTCGGCCGCATGGCGATGCCTGATGACATCAAAGGTGCGACGGTTTTCCTCGCTTCCGAGGCATCGAGCTATATGACCGGCGCGGTGATCCCCGTCGACGGCGGCTTCACAGCGATCTAGCGTGTGGAGTCTCGCAGGTCAGGACTGGGTAAATAATTGATCGACAAAAGACGAGTGTCAGCGATCGTGCAGGCGCGGATGTCCTCGACGCGCCTGCCTGGTAAGATTTTAATGCCGATTGGTGGCCAACCACTGCTCAGCCGCGTCATCGACCGAGTACGCGCGTGTCCGCTTGTCGATCAGGTGATTGTGGCGACGACATTGTCGGTTACCGACGCGCCTGTGGTCGATTTCTGCGAACGAGAAAATATCGTCATCTATCGCGGCGACGTCGACGACGTGCTCGGACGGTTTATTGAAGCCGCGGCGGCCTTTGATTGCGAGACAATCGTCCGCGTCTGCAGCGACAACCCTTTCCTCGATGTGTCTTTGCTGACCGCTCTTATTCAATCGACTCGTCCGGAAGACGACTACTGCAGTTACATGACCAGGGCCGGCGAACCGCTTATCACCAAGCCGCTGGGGCTCTGCGCGGAAATCGTCACGCGCGCGGCTCTCGAGCGTATCAAGCCGATTTGCAAAGACACGAAATATTTCGAATTTGTCACTATGTTCATCTATCGCCATCCCGAACATTTCGGGATCAACTGGCTGCCGCTGCCGGAATATCTCGATCCCGAGCTGCGTTTCACTATCGATTATCCTGAAGACATAGCTGTCTGCGAGCGGCTCATCGCGGGAGGAGGCGAGCGGGGTGCCGAGGCCTTGATGGACGTCGTACGCAGTGACCCGGAACTAGCGGCTGCGATTCGCGGCATCGCCGCGCGACATCCCAAAGTGTACGTTTAGGTCTAGCAGCAATGCGGATACACCTGCTTTGTGATCAGAAGTGGCGCGATCTGCCGAACTTGACGGTGATCAAACTGCGACTTGAGGCACTCGGTCATCGTGTGCTGCTCAGCACGACCAAAGACGCGGTGCCGATGCTCAACGCGTTCCGTCCGGACTGCGTTATTTTCAATCATCTGTTTACGCCCTTTAATCAAGCGGTCGCGCGGGCTTTGCGCGCAAGCGGCGGCGCAGTTGTCGTGCTGCCGACCGAAGGTGCGGCGCGCCCCGAACTGCAACCGATCAATGAGGGCCAGTTTGCGGATTTCCAACCGATGGATTTGTATCTCGCCTGGAATGAAATTACGGCCAAAGGGATTCGCGACCGCTGGGGCTTCGATACCAGCGCGGTCCGTACGCTTGGCTGTTCGCGGGTTGATTTCTACTCACCAAATTTCCGAGCCATCGTCACTCCGCGGACCGGATTTTGTCGCCAGCATGATATTAATCCGGACCGCCCGATCGTGACCTGGGCGACGACCTATCATCTGGCGCGGGCGGCGGAAAATGAAGCCGCCTACCGTAAATTCGAAAGCGAAAGCAGGGTGAATGGCCATGCCGCATGTTGCCGGCGTGTCGGAATCGATCCGGTGGAACTGCCGGCGATTCACGCGCAAGGTCGACGCGCGGCCGCGGATGCGTTCTTCGCGCTGGCGGCCGAGCGATCGCAATTCCAGTTTATAATTCGTCCGCATCCCGCTGAATCGCATGAATTTTATCTCATGCAAATCGCGAAACGTAACCTTAAGAATGTTCGGTTCTGCCCGAGAGATTTCATCTGGAACATCCTCAATGCCAGCGATATTCATCTACATCGCCAATGCACGACGGCTATTGAGGCATGGATGTGGGACAAGCCTACTATCGAGATGGGCATGGACTACGATGCGAGGCTGCGATGGCCGGAACGCGAAGCCGGTAGTGACTTTGTGACCACAACGCGGGACCTAATTGGCGCGGTTGATCAATATGCGGCCGGCGCTCGAGTGGACGCTGGGAAGCGCGCCTATCGTAACGATTACATAAAACGTTGGTTTGGGACGCTCGATGGTTGCCGTTGTTCCGAAACTGCGGAGGCGATTGACGATATGCTCCGAGCGCGCGGTCGACGGCGGCGTTACCTGACGCCACTGGGTGGCCTGCGCGCCTCGCCGCGTCAGGTGGTTTCAGCGGTTGTTCGTTATGCGCTCGGCATGCGGCCGAATGAGTCGCTGATGCGGCGCGAGTTGCCAAACAAAATCGACCCGCAGGACAAGCAAATTAGCCGCAATGATGTGCGCGCTTATTCGCGACTGGTGGCTCCGGCATTGGGCTGACGCTCAATGCGTCGGCCATTGCGCTGGATCGAGCAGCGTGTCTGGTAAACGTGGCAGCGATGCGCGGACACTTGCGGCGTCGTCAGCCGAAAGCGGCGGGTTTTCGAAGAGGTTAAGGTTAGTGGTGAGTTGTTCAATCGTTTCCATGCCTATCACGATGCCATCAATCCATTCTTGCGCCCGCACAAATGCGATGCACAGGTCGACCACGCTTGTCCGACGCAATTTCTCGGCGAGGCTAGTCAGGCGTGGAAGAACGTCGTGTGACGAGACGCCGGGAACCGCTGGCCAGCGCGCTTCTGGCGTTCCGGCGAGCAGGCCTTGAAGTAGCACGCTGCGCACATGCACCACAACCTCTCGCCTGTTGCGGAGCGCCGCAATGACCTCTTCCCAGCGATGATCGAAAAGATTGAAGGGCATTTGCAGGTGTTCAACGTTTCTGTTGTCCAGCGCAGCGAAAGCTTCTGCCGGCGACTGAACCGAGATTCCGAGTCGGCCTATGCGGCCGTCGTCGCGCTCCTTGATGAGCATTCGCCATATGCCGCCACCCCACATAGTGAGATGATCGGCACGATGCAGCAGCAAAGTATCAATCTTGGTACTGACCAGCGCTTCTCGCGAAGCGGCGAGGCTGGCGGCCGCCGCGGCCAAAGCGATATCTGCCGGCACGATTGCAGGCAGATGTGCGAGCGGGTCGAGCTTTGTCACGACGTGGACGTCGGTGGTATTCGCAGCGAGCGCCAAGCCAATGCGACGCTCGGCTTGCCCATATGCGCGCGCCGTATCGATGCAACGAACGCCCGCTGCGATGGCCGCCCTAATGAGGTTAATCGAGGCGCTTTCGGTCGGCGTGCCTGTTGTGTTCGCGACGCCATAGGATTGCCCGATCTGTGCGGTGCCAAGGACGAGACCGGTCACGTCGCCGTGCCTGCGCTTATTCCAATGATTTGGCACGGCGCCTCTGCGGGGGGGCATTATTTTCGATCCAAGCGCCATGTTACAGACTTGGCCGTTGCCTCTCCAGTCGGGCCGAGGCGTTGGCGATCATGATTCTTGCTGTCATTCCTGCTCGCGGGGGCTCGAAGCGCATTCCGCGCAAGAATATAACTCCGTTCGCCGGACGGCCGCTGCTCGTTTGGTCAATTATCCTCGCGCAGCGTCTTGCCGCCGTGACCCGCAGTGTGGTTTCGACCGAAGATGCGGAGGTCGCCGCGGTGGCGCGCGAGGCGGGCGCCGATGTTATTGATCGCCCGGTCGCGCTTGCCGGCGATGAAACGGCGACAGTCGACGTCCTGGTTCAAGCCGCCAATGCAGTTCGCGCTGATGGAATCGATTTCGAAGGCGTCATGCTATTGCAGCCAACAAATCCGCTACGCCCGGTTGCGCTTGTCGACGACGCGATCGCCCAGTTCTTTAATCAGCCTTGCGACTCACTCATCTCGGTAAGCAGCAGGGCACTGAAACTTGGGAAGGTAGTTGATGGTGTCTTCGTGCCATCCAATCCGCCACAGACCCAATCGCGGCATCTCCCTCCGGTGTTCTACGAGGACGGTTTACTTTATCTCACGAAAACGAAAACACTGCTCGAAAAACATAGCATCTACGGAGAGAGAGCACTTGCGTTTGAAACGCCGCGTCCGTTTGGCGATGTCGATATTGATGAACTTATCGACTTCAAAATTGGCGAGGCTCTCTTCGCCTCGGTCCGTGGTCAACTTGGCTACGATTGAATCGAAAGTGGACTCGTATCGTCGCGTGTTGCGCGGCAAAGGGGTGCATCGTGAGCGATAGAACGCTCGAGAATATCGTCTATTCTGTTGTCGACGAAATCAGACAGTCACTGCCTGAAGGGATCGATCTGAAGCGATCGCCAACAACCGTTCTGTTTGGGAAGGGGGCGGTGCTCGATTCCGTCGCTTTGGTCAGTTTCATTCTGGCGGTTGAAGAACGGGTAGAGGTCGTTACCGGCAAGCAGATCCGGCTAGTGACAGAGAACGCGATGTCCAGAAGCAAAAGCCCCTTCAGGACCCTGCAAACTATCAGCAACTATGTCGACGAATTGCTAAATCAGGTGACGATATGACGCTTGATACGGCTCCTATTACTCTGATCACTGGAAGCAGGAAGGGAATTGGTCGGCATTTGGCCGAGCATTATTTGTTGCGCGGCCACAAAGTCGTCGGATGCAGTCGCAGCGAGTCGGATCTTAGGCATGAGAACTATTCGCACATTATTGCCGACGTGAGCGTCGAGAAGGACGTACGCGAGGTTATCAAGGTCATTTCTAGGAATGGCGGCCGTCTGCACAATCTAATTAACAATGCCGGCATTGCATCAATGAACCATTCGCTCTTGATGCCGTTTGAGACTGCCCGGGCACTAATAAACACCAACTTTCTTGGAACGTTTCTTGTGTGTCGGGAAGCGGCGCGCATCATGCAGCGCGGGCGATATGGTCGTATCGTCAATTTTTCCACGCTCGCAGTTCCCGCAGTTCTTGACGGCGAAGCCGTCTATGCGGCATCAAAAGCGGCGGTTGTCGAATTCACAAAAATTCTAGCGCGAGAACTTGGAGCGACCGGCATCACGGTCAACGCATTTGGTCCGACAGAGATCGATACCGATCTAATCCGCGGGGTGCCCGCGTGTAAGCTCGCAGGGTTGCGCGAGCGGCAGGCAATCAAGCGATTAGCAACGCTGGATGACGTGACCAATGTGCTCGACTTCTTCATCCGTCCCGAAAGCTCATTTGTGACTGGACAGGTCATTTACCTCGGTGGATGGTAATGACGATTTCATTTCTGCTCGACAAATTTAAAACGCACGCAGCGGCGCCGGCTTTGATTTGGGAAGATAAAGAGATCAGCTTCGGCGACCTGCTTGTTCTTTACGACCAGTGTGTGAGTTTTCTCGATAAGGTAGGTTTTGTCGATGGACAAGTAACTGCGGTTGAAGCTGACTTCGCGCCGAGATCCGTCGCGATGCTGCTAGCCCTGATCGCAAGGAATGCGGTCGTTGTGCCACTGACGCCGACAATCGAATTAAAAAAAGCTGAATACAAACAGACTGCTCAGGTAGAATGCAGTTTGCGTCTGAGACACGACCAAACATTTGACTTTGAGCTGTACACGCGGAAGGCCAACCATCCGTTGCTGCTCGAACTCAAGGCAATGCGCCACGCCGGTCTCGTCGTTTTCTCATCCGGCACGACTGGCGCTACCAAGGCGGCGCTCCACGATTTCGTTGCGCTGCTGGAGAAGTACAAAGTCCAGCGCAAGGTCCGGCGCATGATCGGCTTTTTGCTCTTCGATCATCTCGGCGGCCTCAATACTCTGTTCTACAGCCTGTCGAACGCCGGCACCCTTGTGCTACTGAAGGAGCGCAACCCGCAAACGGTCGTTGATGCGATTGCGCGGCATCGCATCGAGGTGCTTCCGACGTCCCCCACATTTCTCAATCTTATACTCATGAGCGAGGCTCACAAGAATGCGGATTTACGCTCGCTGACATTGATCACTTATGGAACGGAATCAATGCCGGAAAGCCTGCTGCATCGGGTTCGCCAGGCTTTCCCTGGGGCGGATCTGCAGCAGACTTACGGGCTCACGGAACTGGGTGTCCTGCGCTCTAAGTCAAAGTCATCCGATTCACTTTGGGTGAAGTTAGGGGGCGAGGAATTTGCGACTCGTGTCCGCGACGGTCTGCTGGAGATCAAGGCCAAATCGGTGATGCTTGGCTATTTGAACGCACCGAGTCCGTTTACCGAGGACGGCTGGTACATGACCGGCGACAGGGTCGAGGTGGACGGCGAGTATTTGCGCATTCTCGGCCGCGATTCCAATATCATCAATGTCGGCGGACAAAAGGTGTATCCAGCTGAAATAACAAGCGCGCTGCTCGATCTCCCAGGTGTTGTCGAGGTGGTAGTCGCGGGCGAGCCAAATTCGATCATGGGCAGCATCGTCAAAGCCTTCGTCAAACTTTCGACGACTGAAACACCGCCGGAATTCCGCGTAAGGATGCGCAAGCATCTGCAAGAAAAGGGTTTAGCCTCATACAAGATCCCTCAGAAGGTGACGATCTCCGAGGTGCCGTTGCATTCGCCGCGGTTTAAAGCGCAGGCGGGGCAGGATTTGGGTTGACCTTTCGGACTCTGCGCGGTTGCAAGTGATCCACCGCATGCTGCAAGACGATGTTTCCGCCCGGGTGCGGTTTGCAACGCTCGATGACATTGCAAGGATCCAGGACTTCGTTCGTGTCAACTGGAAGAGCAAGCATTTATTCGCGCGCGACGACCGCGTTTTGTTGTGGCAACATTACGACCGACCAGCAGGGCGGCTTAATTTTGTCATCGCGGAAGATGTGAAGCGACAGTTGTTGCTGGGCCTCCTCGGGTTTATTCCCACGTCGCAATTCGATCCGAAACTCGCCGACGAGAAGGACTACTGGCTCGCCCTTTGGAAGGTGCGCGAGGAGGTTGGTCATCCCGGCTTGGGGCTGCAACTCTTATTCCACCTGCTCGGCGAGCTTAAGCCGAAGACATTGTCGATCCTTGGATATACGCAGCAGGCATCGGCAATTTATCGCTCGCTCCGTTACGTGACAGGGCTAATGACGCAATTTTTCCACCTAAACGTCTCATATGAAACGTTTTCCATCGCTTCGGTGCCGACCGGCTACAATATGGAAGTTTTTCGGAAAGGCGACGACGCGTCTCTCGACATCCTGCCGATTGACGAGGCAAGCATCCAAGAACTAGATGAATTATTTGTGGCAGGCGCCGCAATGCATCCTGTAAAGACGCCGATCTATTTCATCAATCGGTATCTGCGCCACCCGCGGTACCGCTACGATATCCGCGCAGTACGCCGCGGCACGAAGATACTCGGATGCTGGGCGCTACGATTGATTGTTCGGCCGGAAGGTCGGGTCTTGCGTGGTGTCGATTGCATCCTCGATCCGGAGGCTGGAGCTGATTGGATGCTGCCGTCGATCAACCGGTTATTGCGCGAATACGGGGCCGAGTATTGGGACTTTTATGCGATGGGAGCCGTTGCGCAGCTACTGCAAAATGCGGGATTTGCTTACCGCGTGGCGGACGAGATCGTCATCCCAAATTATTTTGAGCCGTTTGTGCGCGCCAATGTCGACATCCTTTACGCCGTTAAGCCGCCGCTAACCGCGAATTATGGCTGTGTAAAGGGTGACGCCGATCAGGACCGACCGAGCTAACAGAATGTCGAATGCGCTTACCAGCGTTATGTATCACTATATACGACCGATCGCGGCTGGCCGGTACGCGCTCCGCGGCCTCGAGGTTGAGCAATTCACTGGTCAACTCGAATACTTGCAACGTTACTACAATCCAGTGACTTTGGAGCAGGTATTGGGATCAATCGAAACCGGCGCTCCCTTGCCAGAACGGCCCGTCTTGGTGTTTTTTGACGATGGCTATCGCGATCATTTTAGGCACGTATTTCCCGCGCTGGAGCGGCGCGGAATGAAGGGCATTTTCTTTCCTATCGCGCGGGCGGCACTCGACCGCCGTCTAATCCTGGTAAATAAAGTGCAGTTTGTCCTTGCCAGTACGCGCGAGGTCAAAGGCCTCGTGGCGGAAATGGAGAACGCCATTGCCGAATTGGGTGGGGGGCATGAACTCGCGTCATTCGCCGACTATCGGCAACGCCATTTTCATGCGACACGCCTCGACACTGCTGAAGTCATCTATATAAAGCGCATGCTTCAGGTCGCTCTGCCACCTGACTTGGCGGAAATCGTTGCCGACGCTCTTTTTCGTCGGCATGTTACGACAGATGAGAAGTCGTTCGCCGACGATCTCTATATGTCCCTTGACGATCTAAAGACGCTAAAGGCCACCGGTCACCACATCGGTTGCCATGGCGAAAATCATTTTTGGATGAGCAGTCTAGATAAAGAACGCCAGCGCGTCGAGGTCGTCTCGGCGTTGCGTCTGCACGACAGACTCGGGTTGCCACGCCGTAAATTCACGTTCTGCTATCCCTACGGTGACTATAACGACGAAAGCCTCGCGATCCTGGGGGAGCTCGATTGTTCGATCGCCTTTACCGCCGAGGTCGCGATCGCGGAGCCAACCTCGGCCAACCGCTATAGGCTGCCGCGGCTTGACACGATTGACTTGCCGATGAATGCCGCCGCGCCTCCAAATGAGTGGACCCGCAGGGCCGCGGGATCTGTGACAGTCTGACTTTTGGGCTTGAGAATCGATAAATGACCATTCTCGCGATTCATTGCGGCCACAATGCCTCTGCAGCATTGATGATCGACGGCGCGATTGTCGGCGCCGTGCAGGAAGAGCGTTTTACCAAGCGCAAGAATCAGGTGGCATTTCCGGCGCGCGCCATCCGGCATCTCATCGACGTCCATCTGGGTGGCAACACTCAGCGGATCGACCGGATTGTCCTTGCGTCCAAAGTGATTGACCCAATCAGCCTTGTCATCGGGCGCTACAGCGAATTTGATGTTGCCGACCATATCAAAGAGAACCACGAATATTGGCGACCGATTTTTTACGACGGTCGGCCGGCAGACGGGCGGTACTGGGTTGATATGTACCGTCGCGGGGAGAAGCTCAATCAAGATCACAACGTCGACGCCGAGTCTTTGATGTCAAAGGCGCTGCCGGACGCGTTTCGTCACGTCGCCGATGTTGAGCGACAGGCGGCAATGAAACGAATTTTCGGCTGGAATGGCCCGTTTGAGATTCTTGATCATCATGCGTGCCATGCCTACTACGCTTTTTACGGACAGCCCATTGCCGAAAAATTCTGGCAGGACATTCTCGTTCTAACGGCCGATTCGATGGGTGACCATCTGGATTGGACGGCCTCGACCGTCGACGAACAAGGGGTTCTGACTCGCGTTGGCTACGGCTTTGATCACGGCGTAGCAAAAATGTACCGGTTCGTGACGCTGCTTCTCGGCATGAAGCCAAACGAACACGAATACAAGGTGATGGGTCTTTCCGCCTTTTCAAAATCAAAGGCCCATATCACCGCAGTTGAGCGGGTATTTTTTGAGGCGCTTGATTTCCGCGATGGTCGCTTTGTCCGCGAGAAGCCACTCAAAGACGGCTATTTCGACCTTAGGGATCGGCTAGAAGGTCATCGGTTCGACAATATCGCCGCCGGCCTGCAGAACTGGGCCAGCGCGGTGACCAGAGCCTGGATTGCCTATTGGCTCGAGCGCACCGGCAAGCGGAGTCTGTGTTTCTCGGGCGGCCTTTCCATGAACGTCAAAATGAATCACGACATTGCTACCCTGCCGCAGATTCACCGTTTCGGCGTGCCGGCCTCGGGCGGCGATGAAACGACGCCGATCGGTGCCTGTTTCATGTCGGAAAGGCTTGCGGGCAGCCATGTAAAGCCGCTGTCACACGTCTATCTCGGTGCCGTCAATCCGCGCGATCCGGAGAACGATTGGTTTGAAGGTTTGCGGCGTGCCAAGGCCCCGCCCCAAGATTACGCGGTTTGCGAGAACGTCGATCATCGCGCAATCGCGAAACTGTTGGCCGCCGGCCATATCGTGGCCCGCTGCGCCGGGCCGATGGAATTTGGCGCGCGCGCACTCGGTAACCGGTCGATCCTAGCCGATCCGTCGCGGCCCGAGAATGTCAAACTGATAAACGACGCGATTAAAAATCGCGATTTCTGGATGCCATTCACGCCATCGATCCTTGAGGAAAAGGCCGATCGCTACCTGATCATTCCCAAGGGCATTGTCTCGCCGTTCATGACGATTGGCTACGAAACAACAGCGCAAGGCCGGCGTGACATCCCCGCTACGTTACACCCAGGCGATTTCTCGGCACGCCCGCAATTCGTGTCGCGTCAGATCAACCGAGAATATTGGGAGATCATCTCGGCATTCGAGGAATTGACCGGCATCGCGGCGCTTCTCAACACGTCACTTAATCTGCACGGCGATCCGATGAATTCGTCAGTGGCCGACGCGGCGCGCACGTTGGCCCTGTCGTCACTTGCGTTTCTGGTAATCCCCGGAGACCGGCTACTTTATAAAAAGTCGGCAGCTTCGGCGCTGGACGCCGTGCTCAATAAGGCATTAGCGGCCGCGCTCCCGAAATGACAAACGATAAATATGATCTAAAATCTGTAGGTTTGGTGCTGGGAGGCTCGACATGATGGAAATGCTGAATGCGCGAGCGAAAGGGGTTCGGCGCCGATACGACCGCATATTCACGAAGGCTAAGGAAGTCGCGTGGATGACGGCGGACCTCGCACATTTCCGGCGGCGAGCTACCGTCGGCAGTGAGCTCGCCGCGAACGCTCGATTACGCATTCCGAAGGACAAAGGCTACGTGAGATTTGACGCTAGCGGTTTTGGTGGCACTCAAAATATTGTCGCAGCCGGACGCGCTATTCATCAACGCTGGATCGAGAACCCGGTCGAGACCAATGCGACGAAATCGTACTTTCATAGCATCAGTAATGGCGATGACCTTGAGAAATATCCGGCCATCATGGAATTTGCGCTAAATCGCGACCTCCTGTCGACGCTTTCTGACTATTACAGTTTCGTCCCCGAGCTCTGCAGCGTCGGGTTAATGTTGTCGACACCAGCAGAAAAGATTTCTGGAAGCCAGCACGGCCACTTTGACACCAAAGATTCAAAGCATATAAAAGTTGTCATCGCGGTCGAAGATATTCACGATGAAAACGGCCCCTTTGAGTTCATCGCCGCGGATTCATCAAATGTCGTCAGGGAAAAGAGCAACGGACGCTGGAGCTACAGTGGCCGTTTCAAAGACCAGAGTCTTTTCAAAGTTATCCCGCATTCCGCGTTTCTCAAAATGACCGCCGCCGCAGGGGCCGGTTTGATTGTCGACACGTCCAACTGTCTGCATTTCGGGAGTCGTGTCGAGCGGGGATTCAGGCTGATGTGGTTCCTTCATTACGCGACGTTTTCCGAGTACGACAAAATGGAAGTGACGCAAAATGGATCCCAACTGATGGCTCACTTCGCAAACAAAGCCAAATTCGTAACAAATGAGCTAACACAACTCGTTCTGAACGTGCGGAAGAACTAAATGCTACTGCGTGCAATCAAGCAGGTTGCCGGCGCGGCCGTTCGCGAGCCGTCACGATTGCAAAAAGCGTTTACGATCGAGGGAATAAGGAAAATTCCAAACTATATTCGGCAGCAGATGCGCAAGGCCCGCAAGAGCGCATTGAACGAACAGCGAGTACGGGAGTTCAGATCTGAAGCTTGGGCTCACGACGGCAACCTTTCGTCGCGTCGTTACGATTCCTACGAGAACTACCTCGCGCATCAGAGATCGAAACTGGGCGTATTGCTTTCTCGTGGCGTACCGCTGAGCGACTTACAGCACCTTGACAGGTTCAAGCGACATCTGGCGGTGGTCACCGAACTTACTGTCCCGGCGTCGGTCCTCTGCCTTGCGGCGAGAACGGGCAGTGAGGTCGAAGCGTTTATATCACTCGGTCATTTTGCGGTCGGTATAGATCTAAATCCGGGGCCGAACAATCGTTATGTCGTCAATGGCGACTTTCACGCGCTTCAGTTCGCCGATGATTCGATCGATTGCGTCTTCACTAACAGTCTAGACCACGCGTTGGACCTTGCGAAGATTGTCACAGAGGTGAAGCGGGTTTTGAAGCCGGGTGGGATCTTCCTGCTGGAAGTATACCGTGGTTACGATGAAGGCAAAGTGATCGGGGAATGGGAATCGTTGCATTGGTCGACGGCAAAAAGCCTCGCTGAGAAGGTCAGCGAGTTGGGCGGGTTTCAACTCGAAGCTGAAAGAGAGTTAACCGCCGGCGAATGGCCGCAGTTCGTGCTGCGCAAGCTGAAGCATTGAGTGACGGCCGGTTTAAGCACTTTGGGAATGCCAATTTCAGCGCGATGCTACCGTACGAAAATGTGCTCCCACTGTGGATCGTATGAGTGTGAGAAGCGCAGACCGTGCGCGCCAAGGAGCGCCTTTGTTTCGGCCAACAGAGAAGGGCGCTTCGGGTCAAGTTCGACAATTAGGGATCGAAGGCTGCCGCTTTTCAGCATGCTCGACCCGCCTGACAAAATAGACAATTCAATACCGTCAACGTCGATTTTGATGTGCGTGGGCTGCGGCAATTGTTTGGCTAGATCATCGAGCGAATAGCTGATCATCGCTTGCTTGAATTTAGGGCGAAAAATCTCTCCGCGCGGCCCACGAGCTGCACCGAAGCTGGCATGCGACGAGCCTGGTTTAGTGTCTTTCATATTAAGGCTTCCAAAACCCGATGTTTGAGCAACCGCCACGCAGAAAGCAGACACCAAATCTTGTATGCTATTAAGCTCAATATTGCGGTTAAGAACGAAATAGTTAGCGGCGCCTGGCTCGAAAGCGAATACCTGGCAGCCTCGATTAATTGCAGCATACAGGGAGTAGATTCCGATGTTTGCGCCAATGTCCCAGAGCACATCTGGTGGCGAAAGCTGGTCGAGCCAGCGAATCATTTCTGGGTCTTTAGTCAGAGCCGATTTCGCGCGCTGCCGCGTCAATCGCCCGGGGCTAAACATGCGGACTGTGACCACGCCAACATCAATCGTCTCAATAGGTTCAGGCAGTGCATCGCGATCGAGTATCGGCGCAATCAAGCGCGACAAGCGGCCGCGTATCCTGGCCCCAATACTTCTGGGGACTTTGTTTGAACCCCGGTTGAACAAGCTTGGAGAACCCATGGGCGACCTTCGTGCTAAAGACGACTTGGGTATGGAAAAGCGGTGTTGACCGGCGTGGTGCCTCTCAAACTACCCAGTTCGCATCTATTTGTAGACCGATCCGCGCGCGCGAGTGAACAGCGGCATGAACAATCTGCAATTCTCCGCGCTTCTCCGAAAATTTAATGTTATTCGGCGGATCGAGTCTACCTGACCCGTGGTCGTTACGCAGCTCGTTTAGCTTTCCTGGGAAGCTCGCCGTCGGCCCCATCCATACGGTTCGATATCATCCCGGGAACATCAGGTAGACGAACAGCGCGCGGGGCGCCTACCTGCATCAAATGGAAGGGGACCAGCGGCACTTGTTTGCGCCGTATCGCTTCCCAAGAATCGAGGAAATTTAGCAAATGAGAAGTCGCATCAATATGATACTGCGCGGTCTGCGGTTGATGACGCGCACAGAATTGATTGGCGGCTTGGGTATCACGGCATTGATGATGGTCGCGGGATTGCTCGAGTCTGGAATTGTCGCACTGGTGATCCCGATTGTTTACGTCGTTGTCGATCCGGGAAAAATATCGTCAAGCGGAATCGGTCAGAAAATAAGTCAATTATTTGGTCCGCACGGGATGGGGAACCTATTTGTTTATCTGGCTTTTGCATTCGTTCTGCTGCTTGTTGTCGCAAGCGTAATTAGCGGAGTTTCGCGATATTTATGCGAAGGATTTGGCGCCCGCTGTATCAACCGGTTGGCCCGCGACGTGCTGTGGCGTTGTGTTTCGGTTCCGTATGTATGGATCATTGGGCGCAATTCCACGGCATTGTCGCAATACATTATCCAAGACGTTTCGATTTGGCGTCGCGATTTCGTGATGCCACTGTTTGCTATGATACAATCAACGATCATGATCATTTCGCCAGCAGCCATCGCTCTGGCCCTCGCGCCCGTGCCGGCCCTGATCGCTCTATTTACTGTTGCGATAGTGGCTGGCTTTGTCGTCTTGCTGTTTCGGAGAAGGATCCGAAATGAGGCCGTGCAGCGCCGCTTGCTTGTTAAAGAAGCGGTATTGACCTTAATGCAAGTTCTTTCCGGCTTGCGCGAGATTAAAGTCAGTGGTCATTCCGACCATTTTGTGGAAATGTTTGATCGGGTGAACACAAATGCCAATAACGCTTCGGTGGCGATGCGAGCATGGGGGGACGCGCCAAACAGCATCATTCTCTTGCTCGGGCAGATCGGGTTTCTTCTGGCAGCGGTCATTCTCTATTTAACAAATCGGTCGGGTGCGGAAATTGCAGCGCAGCTTGCCTTGATCGGGGTTGTCGTAACCCGTGTTCTTCCTGCTTTCAGCCGTCTTGTGAACCAGGTGCCGAGTGTAATGCGTTCGTTGCCGTTTGTGGAAGGATTGCTGGAGTTTTTCGAACAAACAGAACAATTGATCAAGACCTCGCGCCGATCGACCGGCGGTGTGCCGGTGCCTGTCGACTGGCGAAACCTCGTCCTCGATTCCGTCTGGTTTCGTTATTCGGAGGGTGCCAATTGGAGCCTAAAGGGCATTTCGATTGAGCTCGAAAGAGGCAAGTTCTATGGCTTCGTCGGCCGCTCCGGCGCCGGCAAGACGACGCTGGTAAACTTGCTGCTTGGGCTGATCGAGCCGACGCAGGGCGCTGTGTACCTCGACGACAAGTCGTTTGATGGAATCTCGGTCTCCGATTGGCAGCGCAGATTCGGCTATGTGCCGCAGGACCCGTTCATCATCGACCGGACGGTACGGGAAAACGTGACTTTCGGGGAGGCCGCCGACGAAGCGCGTGTCCATCAGGTTCTCGGCGAAGCGCGGCTTGAAACATTCGTTGGCCGGCTCGAAAAAGGGCTCGACACCAACGTCGGGGAACGCGGGCGCCGCTTATCCGGCGGCCAGGCGCAGCGGCTGGCGATCGCGCGCGCAATGTTTAAGAACCCGGATATTCTCTTCCTCGATGAGGCCACGAGCGCACTCGACAGCATCACTGAAGCAGAATTTCACGACGTGCTTGACGGCCTGCGTGGGAAATTGACTGCGCTGATCATCGCCCATCGGGTAACGACCTTAAGGCGATGCGACCGCATATTCGTTCTCGATGCCGGATCGATCGTCGATTCGGGAACTTATGATGAATTGCTCGAACGTTCCGAGATTTTCCGCCGCCTTGCGGCGCAAGTCGACGATCAGGCGCTAATGGAAGCGTAGCGGTGCTTGGTGCAGTCCAGGGCAGCGCATCGAAACGAGCGGATTAACAGGATGTTGAAAAAAGTGTTTTTTGCCGTGAACACAACAGAATCCCGGCGTGAACAGACCGGAATCGAAAGGCGAACTTTGTTCACTTTTTCAACAGCTTGTTAAGGCAATGAAATACGACATCAGCGAGTTGCAAGCGTTCTTCCGGCAGGGACGCAACATCACCGAATTGCTTCGTTCGGAAGAGGGCGTACCGACCAATTCGGTGACGTCGATCCTTTATTCCTATGACATGCAGGCCGGATCGTACACCGAATTAATGAAGGATCCGTGTTATGCCGCTCACAAGGCGCAAGTCGGCGCCAAGCTTGCCGCGGTGCTTGACGAATTGTCGCCAGACAGCATTCTCGATGCTGGTATTGGGGAGGCCACGACGGTTACTTCGCTGCTCGCGGCGATGAGCCACAAACCGGCCAAGCTCTTCGGATTTGACCTGTCCCTGTCGCGCTTGCTGTTCGCACGACGAAATCTTGAAGCTTCCGGCGGCCACGACGCCGAGCTCTTCTGTGGCGGCCTCGAAAATGTCGCGCTGTCGGACGGCGCGGTAGATGTCGTCCTTACCGTGCACGCGTTGGAGCCAAACTATGGCCGCGAGGAGGAGATCCTGACGGAGTTGTTGCGTGTGGCAGGCAGAGCGCTCGTGTTGGTGGAGCCGTGTTGGGAACTTGGATCGGCGGCAACGCGGGCCCGCATGGAACGTCACCGTTATGTCCAAGGTATGCCGGATATCTTGAGGCGACTTGGCTACCCGGCCAGCCGGGTGGAGAAATGGCATCTCGATGTCAATCCCGAAAACGAAGCGGCGCTAATTGTCGTTGATAAGGGGGTACGATCCACCACGCGCGCGGCTCAATTCATATCGCCGATCAGCCGAAAGCCCCTTGTGCGTCGGACAGATTGCTGGTTCTGCCCCGAGGATGGTCATGCGTTTCCCATCATCTCTGGGATTCCCTGTTTGACCACTGAAAGCGCAATTCTGGCCAGCAAGCTCACAATGTTTTGACGCTCATGGCGGTCTAGCTAAGTCATTGCATGTACAACCATTCCGTCATTTTGCGCCGAAGCTACGATGCCGTGCTTGGCTTGTGGCGCCAATATTCTCCGCGTGGGCGCGATATAGAGCACAAGCGTACCGAAACTGAATTCATGCTTGCCAGGATGGCGCAGTCAGCGTCGCGCCGCTTTGACGGGACCGTGCTGATCGACGGCACATACGACAATGCGAATTATTGGCTGCGATATTCGCTGTTGCGGACGGGTCTCGGCCTCGCTCATGGCCGGGAGGTCGGGCTGCTTGGACCGTACCGGCGCGAGCAAAATCTGCGCACCTTTGAACGCTATGGTATCAGTGAACGCGTCGATGCTGTAAAGCGCGCGCAAAATAGCGCCGCGGTTAGACTGACCTACGATCTGCTTGCACAAACCCACGGACCCGATGATGTGCTGCAATGGAAATTGCCGGCTAACGTTCATCCCGCAATTGTGTATGACACCATTCTCAAGCGTCAGCGGCTCGCGTCTCTCGATGTTCATCAACCGAATATGCGAGAGTTTACTTTCGACATGGTCGCGACCATCGAACGCGTAGAGGAGATCCTCGATACGATAAAGCCGGATCTTGTCGTCCTCAGTCATCCGATTGGAATGATTTGCGGCAGTTTAGGTTGGTGCGCACTTGAGCGCGGGATTCCCGTAATCCTAGCGTTCGGTCTGTTCGGCGCGCTGCGATTTACCCGGTTCGTCAGGCCAACCGACCTTTTTCGCTATTACGATCGGCCAACGCGTGAAGAAATCGACGCTTTGACGCCGGCGCGAGAGCGAGCTCTGCTCGAAGCTGGACGCAGCTATCTGGCGATGAGATTCGCTGGCAAAGCGGATGATCTCCCGTCGGTTTTCGCCTTCCAGCAGAGCAAGGGTCAGGTCGATCGCGGCGGCATTTGTCGTAGTTTCGGATGGGATCCGGCAAAGCCCATTGTTGCGTTTTATGCCTCGAACTGGTTTGACTGGCCGCATCAGCTCGGTATGTCGGCATTCCGCGATTTCCTCGATTGGACCGAGGCCACCGTCGCAATCGCTCGGGATACTCCCGCTGTCAATTGGTTGTTCCGGCCCCATCCGTCTGAAAAATGGTTTGGCGGCGTTTCTCTCGCGGACATCATGTCTCGGCTCGGCCAGTCGGCCAACGTCGCGGTTGCCGGAAAAGGATGGAATAATACCGCGGTCATGAACGCAGTCGATGCGCTTGTGACCTATCACGGTACGGCAGGTATTGAGTGCGCTTCGCTTGGCAAGCCGGTGCTCGTACCCGATCGCGGGAAATATGAGGACTGTGGGTTCGTCAAAGTTGCCCAATCGCGGCAGCAATATATCGATCTTCTCCGATCGGAATGGTGGCATGACATGGACTTGGCAGACTGCCGTCGCCGTGCGGAAATCTTTGCTGGGTGGTGGTTTTGTGTGCCCGACTGGCAGCGTGGCTTCATCCTGTTGGACGATGCGAGACAGGAAGCCGCCTATGATGTCATCCCAGGTCTGCTGCGCGACAATCCGGAGGCGGTGGCGAAAGAGCTGCGTTCGATCGGCTATTGGTGGGAGTCGAGTCACCCATATTACCACACCAGCAAGATGGCTAAGGCTGACGGCTTTCAGATGAGCAATCTGGGCTGAGCGTTAGGTCGAAGCGTCGAAAAGTGGAGGGGACAGATGGCTATGATCACGATCGGTGGTCGCAATGTTGGAGACGGTTACTCTCCGTTGGTCATCGCCGAAGTCGGCATCAACCACGAGGGCGACGTGAACAAAGCATTGCAGCTTGTCGATGCCGCCGCTGACGCCGGCGCTGAATTGGTGAAATTCCAGTGTCACATCACCGAAAAGGAGATGGTGCCGACCGACATGACGCCCGGTCAGATCTCTAAGGAGAAGTTGTGGGACATCATTAAGCGCTGCGAGCTCACTGCGGAGGAAGAGCGGCGCGTGCAGGCGCACTGCAAAATTAAGGGCGTAATTTATCTTTCAACACCGTTTTCCCGCGAGGCAGCCGATAGGCTTAATGCTGCAGGCGTTCCCGCTTTTAAGATTGGCTCTGGCGAATGCAACAATCTGCCTCTCCTCGATCACATCGCCAAATTCGGTAAGCCAATAATCATGTCCACCGGGATGAACGACATTGCTTCTATCAAGCGTTCGGTCGCGGTGTTTGAGGGGCGGGTACCTTACGCGCTGCTGCATTGCACGAGCATGTATCCTACGCCATATGAGAAGGTACGGCTTGGCGCGATATCCGATTTGCTGGAGGCATTCCCCGGTGTACCGATCGGCTTGTCCGATCACTCAATGAATATTTGGACTTGCCTCGGCGCGGTTGCACTCGGCGCGTCGCTTCTGGAGAAGCACTTTACCATTTCACGTTCCTGGCCTGGTCCGGACACCGGAATTTCAATCGAGCCGGACGAACTGCATGATATGATTGAAGGTTCGCGCGCGATTTGGCTAGCGCGTGGCGGCCACAAAGATATTTTGCCCGAGGAAAAACCGGTGATCGATTTCGCCTATGCTGCTGTGGTGTCGATTGCGTCGATCAAGGCAGGGGAAACGTTCTCGCTTTCGAATGTTTGGGTGAAGCGGCCGGGCACCGGGCCGCTTAAGGCCGACCGGTTCAATGACGTAATTGGCAGGCGCGCGACGCGCAACATTGAAGCCGAACGGCACATTACTCCGGCCGACATCGATGGATTTGTCTGACGTGTTTGTGGTCACCGGCGCGTCCGGCTTTATCGGGCGTGCGGTTGTCGCAGCACTTGCGCGCCGCGGCGAGGAGGTCTTGGGCGCGAGCCGTCGGGCCTTCGATTGCAATCCGCCCGCAAAGGCGATCCGGGTCAGAACCTATGCAGAGCTTAAGCCGCCGACGCCAGATAGCGTCCTCGTCCATCTTGCCGAGCCGGGGAACATCGCTGCGGCCGATGCGGAAGGAGAGACTTATGCCGCGGATCGCAGTGCGACTTTGGCTCGCTTGCTAGCGCATGACTGGAGTTTTGTGGTCTATGGCTCGTCGGCGGCGGTTTATGGTGATGAAGGCCGGCTCCCGCATCGGGCCGATGAAGCGGTCACCCCAAAAGGCGGCTATGCGCGGGCGAAGGTGGCTTGCGAACGCACCGTGCTCGCGGCTGGCGGAGCGGTGGCCCGCGTTGCCAATGTCTACGGACGAGGAATGGCGCCAAACACCGTGCTTGCCGACATTCTGCGGCAAATCCCGGGCAATGGGCCGCTGATTTTGCGCGACGTCAATCCGGTGCGTGATTATCTATGGATCGATGACGTGGGCGAGGGCTTTGTTCTCCTCGGGTTGTCGCGTAAACGCGGCATCTTTAATTTCGGAAGCGGTCAGGGAATATCAGCAGGCGACCTAGCACGTCTTGCGCTCAATTGCGCGGGCGAAATCGCAAGGCCCGTTCGTGCGTCGAACACAGTAAAGGGGGCGTCGCACCTCGTGCTCGATTTCGAGGCGACAACAAAGGCGCTCGGCTGGAGTCCGCAGATGCCAATCAATCGAGGTGTTTCTGCGATGATTAGCGGCGCTCAATGAACAAGCGAACCATCGCTGTCTTTACGGGCAATCGGGCGGAATACGGCTTGCAGTATCCGATCTTGAAAGCGATCGCGGTCCATCCCGGCCTCGACTATCGGCTGATCGTTTCCGGCGCGCATCTGGAGGCCGACTTCGGCCGCACCTTGCAAGAAATTGGCCAAGACGGATTCAAAGTGCACGCGGAAGTCAAAATCAATCTTGAATCGGACACGCTTTACGCCACCGCTCAAGCCATCGGCTCAGGTGTCATCGCAATGAGCCGTACCCTCGATCAAATCCGCCCGGATCTACTGGTCGTCTATGCTGACCGGTTCGAAGGCTTCGCAGCAGTTATTGCGGGGAGCCAGTCGAATATCCCGACGGCTCATGTGGAGGGTGGCGACATCACCGAGGGCGGAGCGCTTGACGATTCCGTGCGGCACGCCATGACTAAACTTGCACATCTGCACTTCACTACCAACACTCAGGCGACAAATCGTATCCTGGCAATGGGCGAGGAGCCATGGCGTGTCCATACCGTGGGTTTCCCAGCCATCGATCTTATTCAAGCGAACAATTTTGCGACACCCGGGGAGGTCAAATCTCGCCTAGGACTCGATCCCGGCAGGCCGGTCATAATGTTCACACAGCATTCGGTCACGACCGAGTTTGACCAAGCAGCCGACCAGCTCGCGCCGTCGCTAGTCGCATTGGAACGGCTTGCAAACGAGGGCTTGCAGGTTGTCGTCACATATCCCAACAACGATGCCGGGGGGCGCCGCATCATCGCCGCCTTGGAAGCCTGGAACTCGCATAAGATTGCCAATGTGCAGCTGCATCGATCGCTCGGCCGCTGGCTCTACCATGGAGTGCTTGCGCTCACGCGGTTGCCTAGTGCCCGGGTTGTCTGCGTCGGCAATTCATCGTCTGGGATAAAGGAGACGCCGGCTTTTGGCTGTCCGGCAGTCGACGTCGGCTCGCGTCAACTTGGCCGGCTGCGCGCAAACAACGTCATCAATACTGGGTACCATGCCGATGAAATCGAGGGCGCTATCCGCCGTTCGTTATTCGATGAAGTGTTTCGTGACCAGTGCCGCAGCGTCGAAAACCCCTATGGTATTGGCGATGCCGGGCCAAAAATCGCCGACGTCCTCGCCAAAGTTGAATTGACGCCTGCGCTGCTGCGCAAATCTATGACCCTCAAGGGTGAAGCATGCGAGGGGTGGTACCGATGAGTGAACCCATTCTCGCCGCTGACGCGACGCTCCGTGAGGCCGTTCGCGTCATCGAGCAAACGCGGAAATTCATCGTCGCGGTCGTAGATGCGGACGGAAAACTGCTTGGCGTAATCTCGGATGGGGATATCCGGCGGGCGCTTTTAGCAGGCAACGCACTGGATAGTCCGGCGGCAAACGCCATGACCCGCAACCCGATCGTCGTGTCGTCGGCCGATTCGCCGGATTCATGGCTTGCGATGATGACGGAACGTGGCGTTGGCGCGGTTCCGGTGGTAGATGCCGCTGGTCGCTTCGCACGTGTGGTGCAGATTTACGATTTCGCTGACACACAGCGGTCGTGGACGGGCGGGCAGGGCTTTTCAGCCGCGGTTATAATGGCTGGAGGCGAGGGCAGGCGGCTACTTCCGATTACGCTCGACCGGCCAAAGCCAATGATCGATATCGGGGGTGTTCCGCTGCTGGAGCGGCAAGTGCGGGCGATGGTACGCAGCGGCCTCAAGCGCATTTTTATCGCCACCAATTATCTTGGCCATGTGATTGAGGATCATTTTGGCGACGGTGCGGAGTTTGGCGTGCAAATTGGCTACCTGCGCGAGCCTCGCAAACTCGGCACGGCCGGCGCGCTTTCACTGCTGCCGGAAGGACTGCCGGGCCCGATAATGGTGATCAACGGGGATGTGCTGACAACGGTCGATTTCGGCAAGCTGCTTGAGTATCACCGAGAAACGGACGCGTTTATCACCGTTGCAGCGATCATGCATCGCGTCGTCATTCCATTCGGCGTGTTGCGCCTTGACGGACATCGCGCTGTAGCGATTGAGGAAAAGCCGTTGGAAAGCTATCTGTGTAACGCCGGAATCTATGTACTTGGGTCAAATGCCCTTAAGCTGATCTCGAGCGACACCCACATCGACATGACTGAGGTCGTCACAAAAGCGATTGGTGAGCAGCGACGTGTCTCCGTGTTCCCGATCCACGAGTACTGGGCCGATATAGGCAGCCCAGGTGACCTCAAGCAGGTTCTGCAGGAGTTCGCTGCGGTTGCGTCATGAGTACTCTTAAGGGAGCGCTCGCTTTTGTGACTGGCGCTGATGGATTCATCGGCAGCCATCTGGTCGAGGCACTGGTTGCTGCCGGCACCAGGGTCCGAGCGTTGGTCTACTACAATTCATGGAACTCGCTCGGTTGGCTGTCGGATGTGCCGGCGTCCACGCTCAAAGAAGTGGAAATCCTCATGGGCGATGTGCGTGATGCCGAACGCATGCGGCAAGGCGTCGAAGGTTGCGCCTTCGTATTTCACCTCGCCAGTCTGATCGGCATTCCCTACAGCTACGACGCGCCGCACTCTTATGTCGCCACAAATATTGGTGGTACGCTGAATATTCTCGAGGCCTGCCGACGTTCAAAGCATCTGGTTCGGCTGTTGCATACATCGACATCGGAGGTTTACGGCACAGCACAGAGAGTACCGATTGCCGAAAGTCACCCACTCGTCGGGCAATCGCCCTATTCCGCTACCAAGATAGCGGCCGACAAGCTCGCAGAAAGCTTCCACTTGTCGTTCGATCTGCCGGTCGTGGTAGCGCGGCCGTTCAACACTTTCGGGCCTCGGCAGACTGCGCGAGCGGTCATCCCAACTGTCGCTAGCCAGCTTCTTGCCGGCGCGCAAGTACTCAAACTTGGTGCGGTGACGCCGACTCGGGATTTTAATTACGTCACCGATACTGTAGCCGGCTTTCTCGCTTTGGCAGAATCCAATGCTGTGGATGGTGCGGTGTTCAATATTGGCAGCGGAGAGGAACACTCTATCGCCGAGGTCGCGAAATTGCTGATGGAGATAATCGGCCGTACCGTGCCAATCGTGTGCGACAACGAACGGATGCGTCCTCCGGAAAGTGAGGTTAACCGGCTAATCGCCGACGCAAGCAGATTGAAAGAAGCGGCTGGTTGGAAATCGGCCGTGAGCTTCCGCGATGGGCTCAAACGTACTGCGGACTGGGTCGCTCAAAATCCAAGCCACTTTGTGCCGGATCGTTATGCGCGCTGAACGAATTCGGGAGGCTGCCGCACCGCTTGCAGTCGCGCATGCGCGCCAGGTGCGCGTGGCGATCTTTATTGAGAACGACATCATCTATCGCCATTTTGTACAAAGTCGCGCTTTTGCGAAGCTTGCCCAGGTGGCCGATGTCACTTTCGTGTTCGCCAAACCTGGCCCAGACAACAAACGGCTGACGGTTGCATTGGAGTATGCCGAAGTCGGCGCCGCGATTGAGCTCCTCCCAGTTGAGTCGCAGCGGGTCTATTATTGGCGGCGGCTGTTCCAGGTGTCGCAATTGGTCTGGCGGCCGGGCGCAGAATGGAAACACTTGCGCAAGACCGTGCGCTACTTGATCGGCCGTAATGCTAGCATCATTTCAACGCTGCTCGCGTTGCCGGGGATCTACCAAATCTATCGCACGCTGACCTATCGTCGCCTGGACAGCCTGCCGTCGAAAATGGAGCAGCTCGTACGTCGTTTCCAGCCTGACGTAATGATCCATCCGAGCGTTTTTGACGGCTATTTCATCAACGACTTTGTCGCAATCGGACGTCGTCTGGCCATTCCGACGATTGCGATTATGAATTCCTGGGACAACCCAAGCTCGAAGCGTTCGGTGGTCGGTCAAGCCGACTGGGTCCTGGTTTGGGGACCACAGACCCAGATGCATGCGGTCAAATACATGCGGATCGATCCGGACCGCGCCGTGCCTTTCGGAGCCGCTCAATTTGAGGTTTACGGCTCGCGACCGCGCGTCACCCGCGAGGAGTTCTGCCGCCGTCATGGGCTCGACCCGGGCAACCGTTTGCTCCTCTATGCAGGCGCCAGCAAGGGTTCAGACGAATTCGAGCATCTGTGCATGATTGAAGCCGCGATCGACCGTGGCGATCTATCCAAACTGTCGGTGGTCTATCGACCGCACCCTTGGGGTGCCGGCGGCTACAAAGGCGAGCGGCTACTCGATCATCCGTGGCGGCACGTCGCCATCGACAATTCGATGCGGGTCTATCTCGAAGCCGTGCGGGCTGGTCGCAAGGAGAAATTTCTTGCCGACTACGCCGATACCCACGACGTACTTTCATGCATCGATGCGCTGGTATCTCCGCTTTCTACCATCATCCTTGAAGGTGCTTTGCACGGAAAACCCGTGCTTTGCCTGATGGCTGAGCAAAAGGAAGGCTCTAGCTTCAACCTGCAGAAGCGCTTGGCGCATTTTGAGGACCTCTACAAATGTCCTGGCGTATTGATGTCGCATGGAGAAGGCGAATTGGTGCCGAAACTAAGCGAGTTGCTTGGCCACGTCGGTGATCAGGCATTTGCCACGGCGCTGCGAAGCGAATGCCGCTATTTCATTAGTGAATTTGATGCACCATTCTCGGAACGAATTGTCGATTTCGTTGAACAGGTTGCGGCCAAAGCCCGCTAATGAACGCGCCAGCCATGGGGGTGAGGTTTCTATATCGGGGCGGCGCCGATATTGCGCGTGACCGTCCGCGCATTCTATTCATTGCCACGCCATCATGGCTGCCTGCTCTCAGCACCAGCGGCTCGCCGATGATCGCACATGCTTTGACGAAGGCCTTTGCCACGCGCGGGTGGGGCGTTGGTTTCCTGGGGCTCGTCAAACCAGATCGCTGGCCCGGCTCTGAAAAGGCAAACGAACGCATCCGCGCCGCAGACGCCGATCGTCAGTCGTGCCTTTGGTATTCGCCGCGTACGCTAACCCATAGCGACGACCTTGCGGTTGCCGCCGTTATTGGCGAGATGGACCCCGAGATTGTCTATTGTTTCGGACCGGAAGCCGCCATGCTCGCGCGCCGGGCGCATCCGCGCGGCCGCATCGTGACAACGTTCTACGAGCCGCCGTATTTGCCGGCACTTTACAAACGGCTCATCGCTTTAAAGTTCGCCCCGTTGCGGACAAGGCTTAACGCTTTATGCGACTTGCCGGGGATGCTGAAGCGCTGGCTGCACGAACGGAAATCGGATCTGCCTGGCCTCGCGGCAGCCGATGTAGTGATTGCGCATTCATACAATCACAGCGTCAAATACTCGCGCAAACTCAATCGGCGGGTAGAATATTTTCCAAATCCGCTCGAGCAAGTTGCGCCTGTCGATCGTAAGACCGCGCATCGACCACCTGCCTTTCTTCTTGCCGGGAACGTTGCGTCAACGGTTTCGCTGTCAGGCTTTTATTTCTTGCGCGACCAAGTATTGCCACATCTTGCACACGAGCTTTCACGTGGCGACCTTCAAATCATGATCATCGGCGGCGGAAAGTTGCCTGAAGCTTTGTCGTCGGCGCTGGCCATGTATCCGAACGTGAACATTCTTGGTCATGTCGACGAAGCGCGGCTGCGGGACGTCTACTCCCGCGCCATTGCGCTTCTGGTGCCGACGCCGATACCGGTCGGGTTCCGCACCCGTATCGTCGATGCCTTTCGTCACGGCGTCCCAGCGATCGTGCATGCGGCAAACCGGGCCGGCTTCCGACAACTTGAGCATGGACAAAATTGTCTGATGACATCGAATGGCGCGCAATTTGCGCAATTGATGCGTGATGCGCTGGCCGATCCCGGTCGCATGCAGACAATCGCACAGACTGCGCGCAAGGAATTCGAGCAATACTATTCGGCTGACGTGTTCTACAGGTTTATTGTCGAAACCTGCCGATGTCGCGAGATTCGTGCGTCATGACCTTTATGCTCGGCGGCAGAGATCTTCAGACGGCGCGCGGTTTTCTCATCGCCGAAATCGCTCAAGCGCATGACGGTTCGCTCGGGCTTGCGCACGCCTACATCGATGCGGCGAGGCAGGCGGGCGCTGACGCTGTCAAGTTTCAGACCCATATCGCGGCGGCTGAATCAACGCGTGATGAGACGTTCCGCGTCAAATTCTCGCAGCAGGACGTGACGCGATACGATTATTGGAAGCGGATGGAGTTTACGCCCGAGCAGTGGGCGGGCCTGTCGCAACATGCGCGTGACAAGCGCTTGCTATTCTTGTCATCGGCCTTTTCGGTCGAAGCTGTGCAAATGCTTGCCCGGCTCGGGATGCCGGCTTGGAAAATCGCTTCCGGCGAGCTTGGCTCGAAGGCGTTGCTCGATGCCATGGTAGGAACCGGCGCACCGTTTCTGGTGTCGAGTGGTATGAGTCCTTGGGCTGAGATTGACGCCATTGCCGCGCGCATTCGCGCGACCGGCCGCGAGTTCGCGATGCTCCAGTGCACGACACAATATCCGACGCCGCTCGACGCCGTCGGGCTCAATGTTATCGAAGAGATGCGTCACCGCTATGGGACGCCAGTCGGCCTGTCCGATCATTCCGGAACGCCCTATCCGGCGCTCGCAGCGCTCGCTCGCGGCGCTGACGTGATTGAGCTTCATCTCACGCTTGACCGCGGTATGTTCGGACCCGATGTTTCGTCCTCGCTGACGGTGTCCGAATTCCACCAAGTCAGCGACTTCCGCAATGCGCTCGCTCAGATGGACGCAAATCCCGTGGACAAGGATCGGATGGCTGAGAGTCTTAGCTCGCTGCGCACCGTGTTTGGCCGCAGTCTTGCGCCGCTTCGTCCGCTAAAAGCAGGTACGATGATCTCAGCTGAGATGCTAGGCGCCAAAAAGCCAGGTTCTGGTATTCCCGAAGCCGAGCTCGCCAAACTGCTTGGCCGCAGGCTGGTCCGTGACGTAGAGCCGGACCGATTGCTGAGCTGGGACGATTTCGAAGGATAACAAAAGTTACCATGGCACCTCGAAAAGTTTGTGTGGTCGTATTCAGTCGCGCCAACTACGGCCGGATCAAATCTGTTCTACGCGCGGTCAAACAACATCCCGATCTTGAGCTTCAACTAGTCATTGGCGCGTCGGCGCTCCTGCAGCGGTTTGGCAATGCGCGGGACGTGATCGAGCACGATGGCTTTACGCCCGCTGCAACGGTGCACACAATAGTCGAAGGCGAAACCCCGACAACGATGGCGAAGTCGACCGGTCTCGGTGTGCTCGAGCTAGCAACGCAATTCGAAAATCTCAAACCTGACGTGGTGCTCACCGTCGCCGACCGGTTCGAGACCATCGCCACGGCGATAGCCGCGAGTTACATGAACATTCCGGTCGCCCATACCCAGGGCGGGGAGGTGACCGGTTCAATTGACGAAAGCGTGCGTCACGCTGTCACCAAACTTTCGCATATCCATTTCCCCGCTACCCAGCGGGCGCGCGACTTCATCATCCGCATGGGCGAAGATCCGGGCACGGTTTTTCTGACCGGCTGTCCATCCATCGATCTGGTGGCCGAGCTTGATCTTGCGCTTTCGCCAGGATTCTTTCCCCGTGACAAAGGCGTGGGTGCAGGACTTGATCCCGAGAAGCCGTATCTCGTGGTTCTGCAGCATCCGGTAACAACCGAATACGGGCAGGGCTTCGTGCAGATCAATGAGACACTAGAGGGGGTCGCCAAGATCGGCATGCAGACGGTGTGGCTATGGCCGAACGTTGACGCCGGTTCGGACGATATATCCAAGGGCCTCCGCGTTGCCCGCGAGCACGGACGCGCCGAGCGCATCCATTTCTATCGGAACTTCTCGCCGGAAGATTACGCGCGGCTGATTGCCAATTGCGCTTGCCTGATTGGAAATTCATCGTCGGCGATCCGCGAAGGCGCGTTTCTCGGCGTGCCGGCCGTCAACATCGGCACGCGTCAGCAGGGTCGCGAGCACGCGTCAAATGTCGCGTTTGCGGATTACGACAGTTCTGCCATTGCAGAAGCGGTGCGCCGCCAGATCGTCCACGGCAAATATCCGCGCAATCCTCTTTTCGGTGACGGCACCGCTGGGCGGCAGATTGCTGAGCACCTCGCTCGCGTACCATTTCGCGTCCAAAAACGAATTAGCTACGTGGATTGACGCCTATCATGAGCCTGATTGGACAACGCATTCTTGCCGTCGTTCCTGCGCGCGGCGGCTCGAAGGGAATCGAGCGAAAGAATTTGAAAGCCGTGCGTGGTCTTTCGCTGATCGCGCGTGCGGCGCGCGTGATTTCCGAAACTCCGATTATTGATCGTGCCGTCTGTTCGACCGACGATCCGGCGATAGCAGCGGAGGCTGAGCGGCATGGTCTTAGTGCGCCGTTTGTGCGGCCTGCGGAACTTGCTTCTGACAGCGCGAAGTCGATTGACGTCTGGCGTCATGCGTGGCTCGATAGCGAACGCCGCGATGGCGTGCTTTACGATCTGTCGATGTTGATCGAGCCAACGTCGCCGCTGCGGCGGGCTTCCGACCTGGAACGGACGGTGTCGGCGATGCTCGACGCGCGCGCAAAGGCGGCTGCGACGGTGAGCCCTACCGCTGCTCATTTTACTCCGCAGAAGACGCTCACTGTTGGCAGTGACGGGCGTATAGGCTTTTTTCTTGCCAATGGCGCCCAGTTTTCACGGCGCCAAGACATCGCGCCGTATTTTCATCGCAACGGGGTGTGTTACTCAGCGCGACGCGACACTGTCATCACGCGCGGAACCTTGCTGGAGGATGATTGTGTGGCAGTGGTGATCGACCGTCCAGTCGTGAATATCGATGAACCATTCGATCTCGAAGTGGCTGAATTGCTGGCGGCGAAAGAGGCGTGGTGAGACGGAAGCTCAACCATAAGTCTAATGCACACTGACGTCATCGATTGCCTGGCCACCAAGTCGCAAATTCGCGCGCTGCACGACTCTTTGGCCGCGCAACGCGAAACATGGGTTGCGCGTAATCGATATTATTACGACGACGATCATTCCTATATGCGCTTTCTGGTACCGCAACGTTTGGGTGTGTTCGGTGGTCAATGAAAGACAGTCAATGAATCTGTTGGGAAAAAAGATCGCAGTCACCGGCGGTGCCGGGTTGATTGGCTCGTTCTTGGTTGAGCGTTTGGTCGCGGCCGGGGCCCGCGTCGCCGTGGCCGATGATTTTTCCAAGGGCAAACGGGACTATCTTGCTGCGGTGCTTCCCCAGATCGAAATTCGGGAGGGTGATCTCGAACGACCGGACGACATGGCTCGTGCGCTCGCCGGCGCCGAACTAGTCTTCCATCTTGCCAGCCGCGCCTACGGCATCGGCTATTCGGCAGGCAATCACTTGGCAATTCTTGAGCACAACGAGAAGATCACCAACAATCTCGTCCGCGAACTAGCACAGCGGCCCGTTTCGCATTTGTTAGTGGCGTCGTCGTCTTGCGTTTATCCGGACGACGCGCCGACACCGTTGCCAGAACTGCCGTTGTTCACCGGCGAGCCTGAGATCGCCAATTCCGGCTACGGGTGGGCGAAGCGTTTCCTCGAGCAAAAAGCGCTGCTGCTTGCGCGGCACACCGGCATCCCAGTGACCATCGTGCGGCCGTTCAACATCTATGGAGAACGTTACACCTGGATTGACTCTGCCAGCCAAGCCATTCCGATGCTGGTCAAAAAGGTCATGGATGGTGATAATCCAGTTGTTATTTGGGGTTCGGGGACCCAGCGCCGCAATTACCTGCACGCGTCAGATTGCGCCGACGCAATGGCAGGGTTGGTTGAAGCGGGCTTTGTTGGCACCGTCAATATCGGAACCGAAGACACGGTCACCGTTCGCGAGTTGACCGAACGGCTTCTTCGCGTGGCCGGCCGCAAGGCCGACCTGATAATGGACCGGACGAAACCAGAGGGGCGCACGATCAAAAGTGCGGACTCGACAAGACTGCGCACGGCATATCCTCAGTTCGGACCGAAAATTGGACTCGATGATGGTTTGCGCCGCATGGTCGGTTGGTATCGAACGAATTTTGGCGACAAGGCGGCGTGAGCGAAATCAAAGACCGAGCCGGAAGCTGCGAACCGCAGGTCATCGTCTTCCACAAGGGCGGCCGTGACTTTCGTGCCGATCGCATGCTTCGCGGTGAGGAAGTTCCGCGAGAGTTTTTTTACGGCTTTTTTGATTTAGAGGCAGCCGGCATTCCGGCAACCATGATGTCGAGCGCAGGCACGACGCCCGGTTTGCCCGGAGCTATCGCTAACGTCATTGAGCGAACCTTCGCGGCGGCAACAGGGTTTGGCGCCCGGCCGCTTTCGACGCGGCTTGTTGCTCAGGGCCTGCCAAGCGCTCGCGTCGTCATGAGCTATACCGATGGATTCTCGTTGTCACTTGGTCTTGGATATCCGAATGTGCCGGAACGGCCGGTGCTTATCGGTGGATTCCACGGCTTGTCCGACGTTGAAGACCGCGTCGCCGGCCCGGTGCGGCCACTGGTTCACCGATTGATCGCTCAATCACTGCGCCGACTGGACCACGTTTTCTTTTTCGGTCCAGCTGATCGGCAATATGCGATCGAGCACTACGGACTGCAAAGCGAACGCTCATCGGTTATTCCGTTTGGCGTCGATACCAAATTTTGGCGACCATTACCTCACCGGCAGGCGGAAGATTTCGTCGTGGCCATCGGCCAAGATCATAATCGCGACTACGATTTGCTCGCGGCGGCGCCTGGCCGTCATCCAACACGGATTGTCACGCGGCGCGTGGTGAAAATCCCGCCGGGCGCCGACCACGTCCAACAGCTCGCCGGCGATTATTTTCGCTCAGATTCGCTTTCCGATGAGGATATTCGCGATCTGTACAATAAGGCATGCGCGGTCATCGTGCCGCTCAAGGACGTTTACCAGCCGTCGGGTTACAGCGTGACGCTTCAGGCCATGAGCTGCGGCCGTCCGGTCATCCTCACCAGGATCCGCGGCTTGTGGGGCTCTGGCCTCATGAGAGACGGGGAAAACTGTCTGCTGGTGCCGCCGGGCGATGCCGATGCATTAGGCGAGGCGATTGCCCGCATCCGCAGCGATTCGGCCTTCGCGGGGCGCCTCGGTCGCGCCGCGCGCGAAACCGCCGTTACCCATTTCGGTCTCGATAAGATAGCAGGCGGCACCCTTGCCTTGGCTCGGCTCGGGCTTGCGCTTTACGACCAACGGGGAAGTAAGGCCGCGTGAGCGAGATTTCGTTCGATAAATATGCGGTCAAGGGGGGCTATCACTGGGTCGAGTGCTTTGGTCCGTTGCATCGGATCAATGCTTATACGTTGGGCCGCTACGAAATGGTCCTGGCGGCACTTTCTCGTGGCAAATTTGCGCCCGGTTCACGCATCCTGGATGCCGGCTGCGGCGACGGCGCGCTCAGCGGGCTGCTCGCCATGCGCTTGCAAAGTCAGATCGACGGCATCGACGTCGTGCCAATGTCGATAGAGCTGGCGCGCAACGAATTTGCCAAGCGTAATTTGCGGGGGAGCTTTCAACTCATCGATGGTTATGACTATCCCTTCGCAAACTCGACTTTCCAGGCCGTCGTTTGCTCCGACGTCATCGAGCATGTGCAAAAGCCGGCCGATATGCTGCATGAGATGTGGCGCGTGCTTGCGCCGGGCGGCACTCTCGTGGTGACGACGCCGATCCGCTACACAGAAAAGCCGCTCGACCGGTTGCATGTTCAAGAGTGGTTTCCCGACGAATTTCAACACTTTTGCTCCGACGTGCTGGGCGTTCCGGTCGCGTTGAAGGTATCGCATCCGGTGGCGCTGACTGAAATCTATGCCTCGTCGTCGCCCTGGCTCGGCCGCCTTGCCAGGCTGTCGATAAACTTTCTTGCAAAGCTCGGATACAACCCGTTCACGCACCCCTCGCATTTTCGCGCCTTCTCCACCCAAATGGCCGTCGCCAAAAAGCCGTTGTGAAGATCGCGATTGGTAGCAGGCGCTATGACGGTCCCTGGGGTGGCGGCAATCGGTTTGTCGGGGCGCTGGCCGACGCGCTTACAGCGCATGGCCACGACGTCGTCTACGATCTGCGCGACCGCGATATCGATATTGCCGTGATGACGGATCCACGGCCGCGCTCGCCGAATGTGACCTTCAGCGCTGGAGCCATCCTTCGGTATTTGGCGTTTCGCAATCCGCAAGCTGTTGCCGTCCACCGCGTCAATGAGTGCGATGAACGCAAGGGCGAGGCTTTCATCAACCGCAAGCTTGCGCGTGCCAACTATGTCGCCGACGTCACAGTTTTCGTCGGCGAATGGCTCGCTCATCTGCCGCTGTGGCAAAAGAGTTTGCGCCCGCCATGGTTTGTTATCCGCAACGGCGCCGACACGCATTTGTTCAATGCGCATGGCTTCCGCCCGTGGACCGGCGAGGGTCCGCTTCGGCTCGTGACCCATCATTGGGGTTATCACCCGATGAAGGGTTTTGACGTCTATTCACGGCTCGACGAAATGCTCGGACAGCCCGAATGGCAGGGGCGGCTTCGCTTTACCTATATTGGAAATCTGCCGAAGGGCTTTGCATTTCGCAACGCGCGCTACGTGCTCCCGCTTGATGGCGAGGCGCTCGCGACTGAACTCAAGAGCCACCATGTCTATCTCACGGCCTCGATCAACGAACCGGGCGGGAACCACCAAAATGAAGGCGCCATGTGTGGACTGCCGCTGCTCTACCGGCAATCAGGCTGTATGCCCGAATACTGCTCCGGCTTTGGCGTGGCATTTTCGGGACTTGACGATTTCACCGAAGCACTGACCCGACTCACTGCGCAATATTCGTCTCTTGTCGCAAAAATGGCCGCGTATCCCCACACTGCCGAGCGCATGACGCGCGAGTGGATGTCCCTGTTCGAGGGATTGCGCGAGCAGCGCGAGGAAATAGTGGCGCGGCGCAATCTTTGGCGCGACCCGTGGGCCGCGCTTCGCACTCAGATTCCCTGATCCGGTGGCACGGCGGGCTCTCATCATCGGCGTGACCGGTCAGGATGGCGCTTATCTGGCGCGATTGCTGAATTCCAAAGGTTATTCGGTGCATGGCACCTCGCGCGATGCCGAAGTTGCCCGCCTCGATGGGTTGACTGCGCTCGGCATTCGCGAGTGCGTCACGTTGCATTCGCTCTCGCCCGTCGATTTCCGCTCGGTCGTGCAGGCGATCGAGCGCGTGGAGCCTGACGAAATCTACAATTTGTCGGGCCAGTCCTCGGTCGCGCTTTCCTTCACGCAGCCGGCGGAAACGCTGGAAAGCATCGCGCTCGGCACGCTCAATATTCTGGAGGCTCTGCGCTCGGTCGGTGGCAAGAGCAGGTTCTACAATGCGGGATCGTCCGAGATTTTTGGTGATACCGGGGCAAGGCCGGCCGATGAAGACACGGCGGTCCACCCGAAGAGCCCGTATGGCGTCGCCAAAGCCGCTTCAGTCTCGCTGGTTGCCAATTATCGCGAGTCCTACGGGCTATTCGCCTGTTCCGGAATTTTGTTCAATCATGAGTCGCCGCTGCGCCCCGCGCGCTTCGTGACGCGAAAGATCACCGCGGCGGCCGCGCGCATCGCAGCCGGCAGCAAGGAACGGTTGCGCCTTGGCGATCTGTTGCTGCGCCGCGATTTCGGCTGGGCGCCGGACTATGTTGCTGCCATGTGGGCGATGCTTTGCTTCGAGCGACCGGTTGACTTGGTCATCGCTTCGGGCGTCGCGCATTCACTGGAGCAGTTCGTTGCCGCGGCGTTTGCTGCGCTGAAGCTTGATTGGCGCGCGCATGTTGACTTCGATTCGAGCCTGCGCCGACCGAGCGATATCGCGATCTCGGTCGGGAATGCTGAGCGCGCCAGGCGAATGCTCGGCTGGAAGCCGAGCGTGGGATTCTCGGAGCTCGTTTCTCGCATGGTGCGCGGCGAAACGGAAGGCGCGGCTGCGGTGTCATGAACGCGCGTGCCGTGCTGTCGCATTTCAAGCCGATTGGCTACGCGGCAACCGCCTATGGCCGCCGCGCGCTCGCAAAGGCAGGGCTGGCAGCGCCACGGCCGCCCGTCGGTCTCGTCATCGAGCGCGCCGATTGGGCGATCCGCTGGTGGGGAAGCTTCATCGCTGAAGAGGCGAACAAGATCGAGCGTGATATAGCCTGGACGACCACGGACCCGTCCGCACTCACCTCCGGTATTGTGGAATTCGGCTCGCAATATCAATGGGTTGAATGGGGCCGCTATCTCTCGCCCAACTGCAAATTCGTGACCACGTTCTTTCACGGCAAGCCTGCGGACGGACCGCAGGTATCCCGCCATATCGAGGCGTTCCTCGCTTCGGTGCCGCGGCTGGACAAGATTGTCGCTTCCGCCAGCTTGGTTCGTGATCGGCTGGTCGGTTGGGGCGTCAGTCCCGATTTGATTTCCGTGATCCCCATCGGTTGCGAGACCGATCGCTTCAAGCCGCCGACAGCCGACGAGCGCCGGGCCGCGCGCCAGCGCTTCGGCATCCGTCCCGAAGACATTGCGATCGGCTCGTTTCAAAAGGACGGCGAGGGGTGGGGCAGCGGCGATGAACCAAAGCTGATCAAGGGGCCGGACATTTTTCTTGCCGCGATCGAACGGCTGGCCAAGGATCTCCCGGTGTTTGTGCTGCTCGGCGGACCGGCACGCGGCTATGTCCGCAAAGGTCTCGAACGCCTCGGCATTCGCTACGCCTATCACTACGCGCCGGATCGCGACGAACTGGCCAAGCTCTATCACCCGCTCGATCTTTATCTGGTCAGCAGCCGCGAGGAAGGTGGCCCGATGGCGATGATGGAAAGCATGGCCTCCGGCGTTCCCGTTGTCTCGACGCGCGTCGGCATGGCCCCCGATCTCATCGACGACGGCATGAGCGGAGCGCTGGTCGATGTCGGCGACGTAACGGCGATCACGGCACGCGCGAAAGAGCTGCTTTCGCTGCCCGACCGTGCGGCGGCGCTGAACGCGGCCGCGCGACAATCCGTGATGCGTGCGGACTGGTCGGTCGTCGCGCGCCGGCATATCGACGAGGTTTGGCAACCTCTGCTGTCGCGCCGTTAAAGTCCGCGAATGATCCGCGTTGTAGTCTTTGATTTTGACGGCACGCTGGCGGACACCAACGCCATCAAGGAGGGCTGTCTTCAACGTACCGTCGCTACCTTGCCCAATGGGCCGGCGGTGCTGATGATGGCGCGCCAGGCCGGAGGCGATCGACACAAGGTCTTTGCCGAAGTGGCGCGGCAACTGGCACGGAATTGCGATTCGCGCGCAATCGCGGCGCAAACCCGAGCCCTCGTCGATATCTATAGCCGCTGTTGCACGAAGGGCATTGTCGCCGCAGCGGAGCGTCGTGGTGCGCGCCAAACGCTTACCGCTTTGGCACAGCGGGGCATGCGCCTTTGGGTGCTGTCGGCAACGCCCGATCGGTATTTGCGCGAAGTATTGCGACGGCGCGGATTGATGCATCGCCTGCGCGGCAGCTTCGGGTCGTCAGTGAGCAAAGAGCGAGGCCTTTTGAAAATCATGGAGCGAGAGCGCATTTCCCGTAACGCGCTACTGCTGGTCGGCGATGGTCCGGACGATCACAGGGCTGCAGGAGCGATCGGCGTTAAATTCGTGGCCATTACCGCCGAGAACCGCATCCCGGAGCGGAGCCGTTTCGCGATGCGTGATTTGCGTCCCCTCGTTCCGCTGATCGATAGGCTGAACGGAAGGTCTCTTGCCCAATGAGCGATGAACTGAGCGGCGATATCTGGCTGTCGCCGGCTGACCGGCTCCGCTACCTCACGCGTAACGCCCGCCGCAACATTGTCGCGGCGCGACGCACTCCAGGGTCCCGGTTCTTTACGCCCGACCCGTCGCGCGCCCGTGCGATCGCAGACGGGCAATCGCCCGCCCGATTGCTGACGGAGTTATTCCTCGAAAGCGAGCTTCCTCGCCCGGTTGGCGGACGCGAGGTGACGGTGCTTGAACTCGGCTGCGGATCCGGATCGATGGCTGCTCGACTGTCGCGACTCGGCTTTCGTGGCCGCTACACCGGCATCGACATCCAGGATTGCTTCAATCCTGAGCAGACGAAGGATTTGCCGCTCAAGGCCGAATTTAATCGGTCCGATGCGCACGTCTTCAATCCGTCGGAGAAGGCGGACCTGCTGTTGTCGGTGTCAACTCTCGAACACATTCCAGACGATGCGACCCTGATCGCGCGATTGCCGGCGTGGCTCAATCCCGGCGCCGTCGAAATCCATGTGTTGCCGAGTGGCGCGAGCCTCGGCCTCTATCTTTGGCATGGCTTTCGCCAATACACGCCCGCTGCCCTTGCCGAGAAGTTTGGCCCGCGCATCGACGTCGTTCGGCTCGGAGGCTTCGCGAGCTATCTCCTGCACCTGATGTTCATAACATTTCCAGACCTCGCCTTGCGGCGCTCCTTCCGCAAGGCGATGCCGGGCATCTATCGTCATTTGCTGCTTGCGGCGCTGCGCGCTGACAGATTGTTGCCGATATTCCCGTCGGCCTATGCGGTCATCCGTCGTCATTAGGCTGCATGCGGCCGGTGACAAAAGATAGGTTGCGTGCGATCTATCGCGCGCTCAACGGGGCGGCGGTCGTCGCGGCGCTCCCCTTTCGCAAGCGGGGTCGCGGCCTGCGTGTTTTCTATGGCGGTGCGCGGCCGGGCGATTTTGGCGGGACGCTGGTAAAGGTGCGGTTGCTGCAGGCGCGATTTCCGGAGCACCGCGCCAGCTTCTCCATCCTCTACATGCTATCGAATGCGATCTATCTGCCGGCTTTTGCAGTGGCTCGCGTCCGCGCAGCGGGTGTACCGCTGGTCCTCAATCAAAACGGCGTGTTCTATCCGGGCTGGTATCCGGCCGGCTGGGAGCGCGAGAATGCCCGCATGGCGGACCCGCACGCGGCGGCGGACTATGTTCTCTATCAAAGCGAATTCTGTCGGCATTGTGCCGAGCAATTTCTTGGACCGCGCACCGGTCGATCGGAGATTCTCTACAACGCTGTGGACACCGGTCACTTCAGACCAAGAGCGGGCGCGGCCGACAAGCGCCCATTTAATTTCCTGCTGACCGGCAAGATCGGGCCGTCGACCGCTTATCGGTTGTCGTCGTCCATCGCCGGATTGGCCGCCGCGCGCCGAGGCGGCTTGGCGGTAAGCCTGACCGTTGCCGGTCTCGTCGATCCCGCTTCCAGGGCCGGCGCGCTTAAGCTAGCCGAACGGCTCGGCGTCGCCGACGCCGTTGTTTTTACCGGCCCCTATACGGGGGACGGTGCGCCGAGGATATATCAAGATGCCGATGCATATTTGATGACCAAGCATAATGACCCGTGCCCGAACGTAGTACTGGAAGCGATGGCATCCGGCTTGCCGGTCCTGTATTCCGCTTCGGGCGGGGTGCCTGAATTGGTCGGGCCTGATGCGGGCATGGGTCTGCCGGTTCCGGAGACATTTGAGGAAGACGTGGCGCCAAGGCCGGAAGCCATTGCCGAAGGGATGGCGCAAGTCATGCGACATCGCGAGGCAATGGCGACGAAGGCGCGCGCTCGCGCCATTGAGCGCTTTGATCTGCGCGCGTGGCTCGCTCGCCACGAGACAGTGTTCAATGCGTTGCTTGGGCACAAGGCATGAAGGCTATCGGCCTTAAGATCGCCGATCTGCTCGCCGTGCTGTGGCAATTATTGCCAGGCCGCCTGCGCCTCCTGTTGCTGAAAGGGCTTTTCGTCCTTGAATCGCGTGGCCGCGACCCCGGCCAGGGACTTGCGCGCCTATTCGCGGTCCAGGACGAATTGGAGCATGTCGTCAATGAACGCGCGATGATTTACGGGAAGGGCGAACATCCCAAGCACAGACTCATTCGCTACCATGATTTCTTTGTGGCGCGGGTTGCCGATGGCGCGCGCGTGCTGGATATCGGCTGCGGCTATGGTGCCGTCGCCCGCTCGATCGCGCGCGCCCGCCCGACCGCCCGGGTGGTCGGCCTCGACTATGACAAGGGGCGGCTCTCGCAAGCGAGAGCCAGCGACAACCCCGGCAACCTGTCTTTTGTGGAATCAGACGCAACGAAGTCGGTGCCGCCGGGTCCGTGGGATGTCGTCGTTCTCTCGAATGTTCTTGAGCATATCTCCGACCGCATAGGCTTCCTCAAGGCGCTGATGAAGACGACCCATGCCCCGCGTTTCCTCATCCGTGTGCCGTTGTTCGAGAGGGATTGGAAAATGCCGATGCGCCGTGACGTCGGCGCCAATTACTATTCCGATCCCGATCACAAGATTGAACCAACCGAGTCGGAATTTCGTGCGGAGACCGCTCGGGCAGGCCTCGTCGTCGATGAACTTATGACTCCCTGGGGGGAAATCTGGGCCGCGCTGCGGCCGGCGGAGCGCGTGACGTGACCACGATTCCGGCTGTGAGCGTGATCGTGCCCTGCCACAACGATGGGCGATTTCTCGATGGGCTGTTGGCAAGCCTTCGGGCGCAGACCTGCAGGGATTACGAGGTCATCATTGTTGACGATGGATCCGACGAAAATGCGACCTTGGGAAAACTGCGTGAGCTCGAATCCACTGTCCGCATCGTGCGCCAGGAGCAGCGCTACCTGCCGGGCGCGCGCAACACGGGCTTTCGCGAGGCGCGGGCCGATTTCGTCGTCCCCCTCGATTGCGACGATCGGCTCGAACCGGAATTTCTGGCCGAAGCGCTCGGCGCAATAGGTAGCGCCGGCGACAATGTGGGCTTTGTGTTCACCGACATGCGATTATCCGGCGCATTGACGAATATTTTCAGCACCCACTGCAACCGCTTCGACCAGTTGTTCCTCAATCATATGCCTTATTGCATGCTGCTGCGCAAAAGCGCGTGGCAAGCGGTCGGCGGCTATGACGAGACAATGCGGCAAGGGCTGGAAGACTGGGAATTCAATATCCGCCTGCTACGCTCCGGATATCAGTGGATCAAAATCTCCAAACCGTTGTTCATCTACAACATCCGCCCCGATGGAATGCTGCTGAGCAGTTCCGCACGTCGGCAGGCAACCACCTGGAATAGTATCCGCCGCAAACATGCCGATCTTTACCGTCCGGGAGCTCTGATTGCGGTCCGGCAGCAGAGCCAGCCGGGTTGGCGCTCGACCTTGCGCGCGTGCATCTTGTTCGGGCTGGCGAAGACGTTGCCGGAATCCTGGTGCAACGCGTTATTTTTCAAAATGAACATGGCCACCCGCCGACTGCGGATGGCTTGGCGATCGGCAAAGGGCGGCGCGCAATTCGTCCCCCAATGAAATTGACAACGATTCACGACAGAGCGGGTTACTCATGAGCGAGCGTGTCGCACTAATCACCGGCGTCACCGGCCAGGACGGCGCCTATCTCGCCGAGTTCCTGCTGCGCAAGGGCTATATCGTTCATGGCGTCCGCCGCCGCTCGTCGTCATTCAATACCGGCAGGGTGGAAGGCCTTTATCAGGATCTGCACGAGCAGAACGTCCGCTTCATCATGCATTACGGCGACATGACCGATGCGACCAATCTGATCCGCATCGTGCAGGAAACGCAGCCAAGCGAAATCTACAATCTCGCCGCCCAAAGCCACGTCAAGGTTTCGTTCGAAACACCGGAGTACACCGCCAACTCGGATGCGCTCGGTACGCTGCGTATGCTCGAGGCCATCCGCATCCTCGGCATGGAAAAGCGCGTGCGCTTCTATCAGGCATCGACGTCAGAGCTTTATGGCGGCGTGCACAGAACACCGCAGAACGAAACGTCGTCGTTCCATCCGCGCTCGCCCTACGCGGCAGCCAAACTTTACGCCTTCTGGATTACCGTGAACTATCGCGAGGCCTACGGCATCCACGCGTCGAATGGAATCCTGTTCAATCACGAGGGCCCCACGCGCGGCGAGACGTTCGTGACCCGCAAGATCACACGCGCGGTCGCCGCTATTGCCCTCAAGCAACAGCAGAAGCTCTATCTCGGCAATCTGGATGCGCACAGGGATTGGGGACACGCCCGCGATTACGTCGAAGGCATGTGGCTCATGCTGCAGCAGCCTGTAGCGGACGATTACGTCCTGGCGACCGGCCAAGCGCATTCGGTGCGCGAATTTGTCGAACGGGCCTTCGCTGAGGTCGGCCGCGAACTCGTCTGGGAGGGAAAGGCCGACACCGAGCGCGGTGTCGACAAGGCGACGAGGCAGGTTCTTGTCGAAATTGATCCTCGCTATTTCCGCCCGACCGAAGTCGACTGCCTGGTCGGCGATCCGTCGAAGGCGCGTCAGGTGCTTGGCTGGAAGCACAAGGTGAGTTTCGATGCGCTGGTCAAAGAAATGGTCGAGGAAGACCTGAAAGCCCTGAAAAACGGATCGCCGCCGCGCGGCCGGCAAGATTGATTTGGTGGCCTGCCGTGCGGCTTGACGATTGCGGACGCGGGCGCTGATCGCCGATGTGCGGCATCGCGGGTTTGGTCGATCTTGCGGGTCTCGATCCGGAGACGGCGCGAGCCCGCCTTGCCGCCGCGATCAAGCGCATCGAATTTCGTGGTCCCGATGACAAAGGCAGTTGGAGTGATGGAAATTGCGCGCTGGCGCACACGAGGCTCGCGATCATCGATTTGTCGCCGCTTGGCGCCCAACCGATGGTCGGCGATGGCCTGGTCATCACCTATAACGGTGAAATCTTCAACTACGCCGATTTGCGATCCGAACTCACAGGCCTGGGCCACAGCTTCAATTCGCATTCCGACACGGAAGTCTTGCTTGCCGGCTGGCGGCAATGGGGCGAGGGGTTGTTGCCGCGGCTGGTCGGCATGTTCGCCTTCGCCATCTGGGATCAACATCAACGCGTGCTGTTTGCCGCGCGCGACCGCTTCGGCGAGAAGCCGCTTCTCTATGCGGTCGACGGAAAACGCCTTGCCTTCGGCTCGGATCTGATTGCGTGCGAAGCGATGCTGGGCGAGAGGCGGCCGGTCGATCCTGTCGTACTGCGGGCCTATTTTACCCTGCGCTTCGTGCCGGAGCCGTGGTCGATTGCACGCGGCGTTGCCAAGCTCGCCGCGGGGCATTGGCTCAAATTCGATGCAAACGGGCTTGTCGTTGCGCGCTGGTACGATCTCGCGCGAGAGCGGGCTGCGGCGCCAACGAGCGCGCAGGCGGTGGAGCAGGGCTTATGCGCGCGGTTTGACGCCGCGGTTAAGGCGCGGCTCGTATCCGATGTGCCGGTCGGCGTGTTTTTGTCCGGGGGCATCGATTCGGCGCTGGTTGCTGCGTCCGTCGCGGCCAGCGGCGCGCAACTGAAGACCTTCACCGTCGGTTTCGACGGCGCCGGAGCTTATTATGAGGAACGGCCACTCGCCGCCAAGGTTGCTCGCCATCTCGGCGCCGAACACACCGAGATCGGCGTCGCCGGCACGCATGTCGGCGATGCGCTTGACGGTGTGTTCCTTGGTCTCGATGAACCCTTCGCCGATTCGTCGGCCGTGCCGACCTTTCTTATTGCGCAGGCGACGCGGCGTGAAGTGAGTGTGGTGCTGACCGGCGACGGGGCGGATGAGATGTTTGGCGGTTATCGGCGCTACTCGAGCGAGCTTTATCTCGGGCTGTGGCATCGCTTGCCGCAGGCCCTGCGCCGGACGCTTGCCGGTTTGCTTCGCCGCTTGCCGGAAGGCAAGAGTCATTCGGCTCTGGAAATTCTGCGTCGCGTGCGTCGATTTGTCGCGACGGCGAGCCCGGATGCGGCGGCGCGCCAGGCTGCCTGGATGCGGCTTGCGTCGGATGGCGAACTCGATCGATTGCTTGGGCCATCCGGTGCTTCCATCGACCTGCAAAGCCTTGTCGCCCGGTTGCGCGCCGATGCGCGCGACCCCGATCCGGTCAACGCGATGCTGGCTTGCGACGTGGCGCTGGAATTGCCAAGCGACATGCTGGTCAAAGTCGACCGCATGAGCATGGCGCATGCGCTGGAGACGCGCGCACCGTTTCTCGATCAGCGCGTGGCCGAATGGGCCTTTGCGCTGCCTGGGTCCGCCAAGCTCGGGCTCGCCGGTTTGCGGCCCGTAGGCAAAAAGGTGTTGCGGCAGGCATTCGCCAACCGTCTGCCGGAAGAAGTGTTTCGGCGGCCCAAGCGCGGCTTCGAAATGCCGGTTGCTGCCATGCTTGCGGGCGCGGCCGCCGACCGTTTTGCCGCCGCCACCGACCCGCAGGCGCTCAAGCGCCAGGGCATCTTCGATCATGGTCAGGTCGACCAATGGCGAAATGAGCTTGCCAGCGGCCGCCGCGATACCTCATGGCAATTGTGGGCGGTGCTCGCCTTTCAGGAATGGGCGCGACTTCATCGCCGCCCGGAAGCGATTTAAGGATAAGCCCGTTCGATGCGGCGCGATGACAGAGCCTACGACCAAAGCGAGGGCGCCGAGGAAATCTCGGCCATCGAGGCGCAATGGACGCGCATCTGGGAGCAGCATGGCGGACCCCAGGGGCACACGGAGCGAATTCCGCGCAAGCCCGAATTCAAGATCATGTGGCCCTATATTGAGCGGCTTCCCAAAGGCAGCCGCATCCTCGATGGCGGCTGCGGCATGGGCGATTGGGTCTTGTGGCTCACGCGCGCCGGGTACCCGACCGTCGGTCTCGACGTGTCGAAAGTCACCATCGGCAAGCTCAAGCAAATGTTCGCTGACACGGAATTTGCGGTCGGCGACATCCGCGATACCGGCTTTCCCAACGAAACCTTCGATGCTTATTATTCCTGGGGCACCTTCGAGCATTTCGAAGAGGGATTCGACCGCGTGGTTTCGGAGGCATTCCGCGTGCTCAAGCCCGGGGCCTATCTGTTTACGTCCATGCCGTTCGTCAACTTGCGTCACGCAATCGCCGCCACGCTGTTCGAGCCCTGGCGTTTGCCACCGCAAACCGGGCAGGTTCGTTTTTACCAGTGGCGGCTCACGCGTGGAGAATTGGCGCTGATCCTGGCGCGGCACGGCTTCGAAGTGGAGGACGTCAAGATGATCGGCAAGCGGCAAGGCATCCAGCGCTGGCTCCAGGGCATAACGGGGATTCCTGCCACGTCGACTTTCGCGCGCGCGTTCGCCGTGCTGGCGTCTCCGTTCGTGCCCAAGGTCTTGATGGCTCATATGATCCTCGCCGTTGCTCGCAAGCCGGCTCCGGTGCGGACATGAGCGTTGCCGCGGCCGACGCAGGTCAAAGTCGATGAGCGAGCCAATTCTTGTCACCGGCGCCGCCGGCTTCATCGGCTTTCACGTTGCCAAACGTCTGCTCGTCGATGGCCGTTCAATCGTCGGCGTCGACAATCTAACGCCTTACTACGATCCGAAGCTGAAACATGCGCGGCTCGCAGAACTTGGCGAGGGCAATGGGTTTCGCTTCGTCAAACTCGATCTCGCCGACCGCGGCAGCACCGCCGCGCTGTTTGCCGAGCATCGGTTCCCGTTTGTGGTCCATCTCGCGGCGCAGGCCGGCGTGCGTCATTCGCTGGTCGATCCGCACGCCTATGTCGATGCCAATCTGCAGGGCTTCGTCAATGTGCTGGAAGGTTGCCGCCACCACGGCTGCCGGCACTTGCTTTATGCGTCTTCCTCCTCGGTCTACGGCGCCAACACGCATATGCCGTTCTCGGTGCACGACAACGTCGATCATCCGCTAAGCCTTTACGGCGCGTCGAAAAAGGCAAATGAACTGATGGCTCACTCCTATTCGCATCTGTTCAGATTGCCGACGACGGGCCTGCGTTTCTTCACGGTCTATGGTCCGTGGGGACGCCCGGATATGGCGATGTGGCTTTTCGCCGCGGCCATTCTTTCTGGAAAGCCGATCAAGCTGTTCAATCACGGCAATATGCGGCGCGACTTCACCTACATCGATGATGTGGTACAGGCGATCGCGCGGTTGGTCGACAAGCCGGCAAAGCCCAATCCGGCCTGGACGGGGGACGCACCCGACCCGGGAAGTAGCCCGGCGCCGTGGCGCGTCTACAACATTGGCAATAATAATCCGGTTGATGTACGGCATGTCGTCGATCTCTTGGAGCAGGCCATCGGCAAAAAGGCCATCCGCGAATTGGTGCCGATGCAGGCCGGCGACGTTCCCGCGACCTATGCCGATGTCGACGACTTGATGCGCGACGCCGGTTTCAAGCCATCGACGCCGATCGGCGAAGGCATCGGCAAGTTTGTCGCTTGGTATATGGACTACCGGCGGAGCCATTCGGCTTGATGCTACGATCCTCGAAATGAGCGGCCAGGATCGAGTCGCTAGATCTCTCGGGCGTGATCGCTCGCCTCGCGGATCGACGCCAGACGGACGCGGCCGGCGCTGAAGCTCCATGCGATGCCGCCAAACGCGCCGACGACAAAGCTGCAGGCGCCGAACAGGATGGAAATCAAAAGGCCGTCATCGTTTGGCAATCCCGCATAGCTGAAGGCCGCGAGCATCGCGCTTTCGCGCACGCCCCATCCGGCAATCGAGATCGGGACAGCGGCGATCAAGATGACCGGCGGAATGAGCAGCACCGAGTCGAGCAATGTGAATGACGAGCCGATTGCTCTTGCGCAGAACCACAGCACCAGAACCGTCATCAGATGGACGGCGATCGAAATAATGGCCACGGCTGCGCCGATTTGCGGCGACGCCACGACGGTCCAGGCAATTCTCGCGATATCGGCCACATGACGGGCGACCTTCCATCGCCCAAGCGGCGTGCGCCCGAGCTGGGAAAAGACAAATAAAGCGGCTGGCGCAGCCACTCCCGTTGCGCCGATCAAGACAAGCGCCGTGCGTCCGAGCGGATCCTGGATGAGCGCAAGCGACCACGGCAGGCAGACCAGCACGAGCGCCGCAAGCCAGATCAGGCCGATAATGCGATCGATCAGAACCGAAAATATCGCGCCTTTCCATTTGCCGGCATCGCGGGCCAACAGCCAGATTCGCGCGGCGTCGCCGCCGACCGTCGACGGCAGGACCTGGCTGAAGAATGCACCGATGAGAGTGTAGAGAGCCGAACGGCGGCGGTTGAGCGGGGCGCCGTAGGAATTGGCGATCCATTGCCAGCGCTGGGACACGAGAACGAGTTGAGCCCCGAGCGCAATCAGCACGGCCCCGATCCAGACATAGTCGATGCGGCTTAGCCGCTCGCGCAAGGCGGCGAAATTGACGAAGCCGACGGCGATATAGAGTAGTGCGAGCGAGATCGCCACCTTGGCTGCGAAAAACAGATACGCGCGTAGTCTTCCCATGAATTCTTGCTTGTCGGGGTATCGGGCGGTCTCTGGGTATTTCGGAGAGATCACAAAAATGGCGGGATATAAGGCTTTATCCTCATACCTTGATTGCGCCGAAGTGAGAATGGGCTAAATTCCGCGCTGGTTCGATCGACGCGAGGCGATTGCATGCCGAAACTCTCCGACCTTGGGGTCAAATTATTCACCGACGGCGCCGACAAGGCGCAGATCGTGGAAATGGCGAAACAGCCCTGGATCGCGGGCTTCACCACCAACCCCTCGCTGCTGAAAAAGGCCGGCGTCAGCGATTACGCGACGTATGGGCGCGACCTCGTCGGCGCAGTGCCCGACCGGCATATTTCCTTCGAGGTGTTCTCCGACGATATCCCGGAAATGGTGGCGCAGGCGCGCGTCATCACGACCTGGGGCAAGAACGTCTATGTCAAGCTGCCGGTGACCACCACGCGCGGCGAACCGCTGTTCGACGCCGTGCGCTCGCTGTCTCACGACGGCGTCAAGATCAACATGACCGCGATCTTCACCGGCGAGCAGGTCGCGCGGGCAGTTGCGGCGCTCGACGGCGGCGCGGCGGCTTGCGTTTCCGTGTTCGCCGGCAGGCTTGCCGATTTCGGCATCGACTATCGGCCGATCATGCAGGACGCGGTTTCGCGCGCACGCAAGACCGACAATGTCGAGATCATCTGGGCTTCGACGCGTGAAGTGTTCAATGTGGTCGAGGCCGATGCCATGCGCTGCCATATCATCACGGCGCCAGCCGACGTGCTCAAGAAGCTGCCGGCGCTCGGGACCATGACCGCGGCGGAACTCTCGCTGGGCGCCGTGAAGGCCTTCCGCGAGGACGCGCTCGCCGCCGGCCTGCGGCTGTCGGTACCGGCCTCACGCGCTGCCGAATAGGGCTTGCGCCAGCCCCTGACGCATCGGTTTGCTGGTCGTTGGCAAAAGGGGCTGTAACGCATTGAATCAAAACGTGTTCGCGTGACGACCGTGAGACGGTCGCCAAATTGTCATGGGCCGTGCTAGTGGGATGGCGGGGTTTGCAGGACGTGATACGAGGGGCATTCGTCGCGACATGACGCAAGAGACCGCACAAGGCGCGGAACGGCCATTGCGCGTGGGCGTCGTTGGCGTCGGTGTGATGGGCAGCAATCATGCTCGCGTGTTTGCCGGCATTCCCGGCGCCGAGCTTGTCGGCGTTGCTGATCCCGATCGCAAGCAGGCCGAATTCGTGGCCCGCGCGCTCGGCTGCGCCGCTGTCGCCGACGTCAATGCCTTGCTCGGGCTTGGCGTCGATTGCATCACCATTGCTGCGCCGACGCATCTGCATCGCGATCTCGCGCTGACCTGCATTGCGCGCGGCGTCCACGTGCTGGTGGAAAAGCCGATCGCTTCGTCGGTTGAAGAAGGCCGCGAGATTATCGCCGCCGCGCGCCGCGCCGGCGTCACCTTGATGGTCGGCCATGTCGAGCGCTTCAATCCGGCGGTCGAGGCGATCAAGGAAGCGATCCGCAACGAGGACATCCTTTCGATCGCCATCACCCGCGTCGGTCCGTTCCCGCCGCGCATGTCGAACGTCGGCGTGGTGATCGACCTTGCGGTGCACGACATCGACCTGATCCGCTGGTTCACCGATTCCGACATCACCGAAGTGCAGCCGCAATTGTCGAGCGCCGTCGCTGAGCGCGAGGACATCGCGCTGCTGCAGTTCCGCACCGCATCGGGCGTGCTCGCCCACATCAACACCAACTGGCTCACGCCCTTCAAGGCGCGCAGCGTCACCGTCGCCACCCGCGGTAAATACGTCATGGGTGACCTGCTGACGCGCCAGGTCACCGAGTGCTTCGGCTTTCAGCCCGATGGCAGCTATTCGATGCGGCACCTCTCGGTCGGCCATGCCGAGCCGTTGCGCTCGGAACTGCTGGCCTTCCTGCGCGCGTCGCAAACCGGTGCGTCACCGGCGGTCACCGGTGAAGAGGCGGTCGCCAGCCTGGAGATCGCGACGCGATGTCTGATTGGGCGTCCGGCGGTTACTCCGGCGCAACGTCAGGCTCCCCGCGTGGTCACCGGCTGAGCGCGGCCGTTAACCTTCGGAAATTTTATGAATCTGCGCCCGCAAATGCCGCCCATTCCGTTCATCGACGTTGCCGCGCAACGGCGCCGCCTCAGTCCGGCCATCGATGCGGCCATCGCACGCGTGCTCGAGCATTGTCAGTTCATCCTCGGCCCCGAAGTGCGCGCCTTCGAGGAGGAACTTGCCGCCTTCTGTGGGGCGCGCCATGCGGTGACCTGCGCCAGCGGCACCGACGCCCTGGTGCTGGCCTTGCGCGCCAAGGGCATCGGCCCGGGCGATGCTGTCATCTGCCCCTCGTTCACGTTCTGCGCCACGGCGGAAGTCGCGGCGCTGGTCGGCGCCACGCCGATATTCGTCGATGTCGACGCGGCCACCTTCAACATCGACGCTAAAGGCATCGCTGGAGCGATCGTCACGGCCAGGCGCATCGGCCTCAAGCCGAAGGCGGTGATCCCCGTCGATCTCTTCGGTCTGCCGGCCGATCATGACGCGGTCGCTGCGTCCGCCATGGCGGAAGACCTCTTCGTTCTCGATGACGCGGCGCAAGCCTTCGGCGCCGCCTACAAGGGGCGCCGTCTTGGAACTTTTGGTGATGTCACGGCTACCAGCTTCTTTCCGGCCAAGCCGCTGGGCTGCTACGGCGACGGCGGAGCTGTACTCACCGACGACGCCGGCATGGCCGACACGCTGCGCAGCCTGCGCATGCATGGCCACGGCAGCGACAAATACGACAATGTCCGTATCGGCCTTGCCTCCCGCCTCGACACCATCCAGGCCGCGATCCTGAGCGAGAAGCTGAAGATTTTCTCCGGCGAGATCGACGCACGCAATGATGTCGCCCGCCGCTATGCCGAGGAACTCGGCGGCGCGGTAATGGTTCCTACGGTTCCCGAAGGCTTAACGGCGGTCTGGGCGCAATACACCATCCGGCTGCCCGCCGGCCGCCGCGAAGCCTTTGCCGCTTCGTTGAAGGTGGACGGCATTCCGACCGCTGTTTATTACCCGATCCCGCTGCATCGCCAGCAGGCCTACAAGCATTATCCGGTGGGCGAGGGCGGCGTGGCGGTGAGCGAGCGCCTTGCCGCGGAAGTGATCAGCCTGCCGATGCACGCCTATCTTGATGCGTCCACACAGGAGCGCATTATCGGGGCCGTGCGCCGCGCGCTGTCGGCGTAAACAGCATCTTCATAAAAGAATCCGACCATTACCGTTGGTCGACTGGGTAATCGATTATTTACTATGGCAATGCCGCGGGAGTTTGCCGCAATGAGCTGGCGTAACAGCCATATCCGTTTGCGCCAGCTTGAGGCGGAAGCAATCTATATCATCCGTGAGACGGTGGCCGAATTTGGCCACCCGGTCATGCTCTATTCCATCGGCAAAGACTCGAGCGTGATGCTGCACGTCGCGCAAAAGGCGTTCTATCCGTCGAAGCCGCCGTTTCCACTGCTTCACGTCGACACGACCTGGAAATTTCGCGAGATGATTGCGTTCCGCGACGAGACCGCCGCCCGACTTGGCATGGATCTCATTGTGCACGTCAACGAGGAGGGTCTTGCGCGTGGAATTTCTCCGGTCGCGTCCGGGTCCGCCATGCACACGCAAGTCATGAAGACGGAAGGATTGCGTCAGGCGCTCGACAAATGGAAGTTCGACGCGGCCTTCGGCGGCGCGCGGCGCGACGAGGAAAAGAGCCGCGCCAAGGAGCGTATCTTCTCCCATCGCTCGGCAAGCCACGCCTGGGATCCGCGTAATCAGCGTCCCGAGCTCTGGAGGTTGTTCAACACCCGCATCAAAACCGGCGAGTCCATGCGCGTGTTTCCGCTGTCGAACTGGACCGAGCTCGACGTCTGGGAATATATCCGCGCCGAAGATATTCCGGTGGTGCCGCTCTACTTCGCCAAGAAGCGGCCGATCGTGGAGCGCGACGGCGCGCTGATCATGGTCGATGACGAGCGGCTGCCGCTGCAGCCTGGCGAAGCGCCGCGCATGATGCAGGTTCGCTTTCGCACGTTGGGCTGCTATCCGCTGACCGGCGCCATTATTTCCAATGCCGGCACGCTCGATGCGATCATCGCCGAAATGCGTGAATCGAGCACCTCCGAACGGCAGGGCCGCGTCATCGATCGCGACGAAGCCGGCTCGATGGAAAAGAAAAAGCGCGAGGGGTATTTCTGATGGGCAGCCCCGCGTCGATCACTGCTGAGAAGGCCGTGCGTATCGATACGGTGGACACGCGCCCGGGCCTGCGCTTTCTTACCTGCGGCTCGGTCGATGACGGCAAATCGACGTTGATCGGCCGCTTGCTCTACGAACAGAATCTGATCTTCGACGACCACCTTGCCGCGCTCGAGCGCGACTCGAAAAAGCACGGCACCACCGGCGCCGATGTCGATTTCGCGCTGCTGCTCGACGGCCTGGAGGCCGAACGCGAGCAGGGCATCACCATCGACGTCGCCTACCGCTATTTCTCGACGCCGCGGCGCGCCTTTATCGTTGCGGATACGCCGGGCCACGAACAATACACCCGCAATATGGCGACGGGTGCATCCAATGCTGAACTCGCCGTCCTGCTTGTCGATGCGCGCAAGGGTCTGCTGAGCCAGACCCGCCGCCACGCCATCATCGCTAGCCTGTTGGGCATTCGCTATGCGGTCCTTGCAGTGAACAAGATCGATCTCGTCGATTTCGACCGCGCCGTATTCGACCGCATCGTCGCCGAATTCACCCGATTTGCCGCCGACCTTCGCTTCAGGGAGATCAAAGCCATTCCGATGTCGGCCCGCTACGGCGATAACGTCTCGTCGCGCAGCAAGCGCACGCCGTGGTACTCGGGACCGCATCTTCTCGACTATCTCGAAACGGTCGATGTGAGCGAAGATCGCGCCGCCAAGCCGCTCCGCATGCCGGTGCAGTGGGTCAACCGGCCGAATTCCGATTTCCGCGGCTTCAGCGGCTCCATTGCCAGCGGGCGGATAGCGCCCGGCGATGAAATCGTGGTCCTGCCTTCCGGACAGACGACGAAGGTCAAGGCGGTCGGCGACGGCGTCACCGTGGCCGAGGCCGGCGACAGCGTCACCGTCACGCTTGCCGACGAAATCGACATCGCTCGCGGCGACATGCTGGCGGCGCTGCGCGACCGGCCGCAGGTGGCTGATCAATTCAGCGCGCATCTGGTCTGGATGGGCACCGAGCCATTGCTGCCCGGCCGCTCCTACCTGATGAAGATCAACCATTGCACGATCGCGGCGACGGTCACCGAGCTCAAGCACAAGCTTGACGTCAATACATTTTCGAAGGTTGCCGCCAAGACGCTGGCGCTGAACGAAGTTGCCGTCTGCAACCTGTCCGTCGCCCGCTCCGTCGTTTTCGATAGCTATACCGACAACCGCCAGACCGGCGCCTTCATCCTGATCGACCGCTATTCGAACGAGACGCTGGCGGCCGGCATGATCGATTTCGCATTGCGCCGAGCCACCAACGTCCATCACCAGAAGATCACCGTCAGCAAGGCCAGCCGCTCCGAACTCATGCACCACCGTCCGGCGGTGCTCTGGTTCACCGGCCTTTCCGGCGCCGGCAAATCGACCATTGCCAACCTCGTCGAAGCGGGGCTGCACGCGCGCGGCGTTCATACGCTCATGCTCGACGGCGACAATATCCGCCACGGGCTCAATCGCGATCTCGGCTTTACCGAGGTCGACCGCGTGGAAAACATCCGCCGCATCGGCGAGGTGGCGAAGCTCATGACCGAGGCCGGGCTGGTCGTGCTGTGCTCGTTCATCTCGCCGTTCCGTGCCGAGCGGCGCATGGTTCGCGAACTGCTCGAGGAGGGCGAATTCCTCGAGATCTTTGTCGACACTCCCATTGCGGAATGCATTGCGCGCGACCCCAAGGGCCTTTACCGGCGCGCCCTGGCCGGCGAGATCAAGAACTTTACCGGCGTCGATCAGCCCTACGAGGCGCCCGAACAACCCGAGTTGCGTCTAAGGGCCGGGACCAAGGATGCCGAAACTCTGGCCCACGATGTCATCGAGGCCATGACCCGTTTCAAGCTGCTGTAATCGGCTAGCTGCGCTTGTAAATGTCGTCGAGGCGCACGATATCGTCCTCGCCGAGATAGCTGCCGGTCTGCACCTCGATGAGTTCGAGGGGAATCTTGCCCTTGTTGGCCAGCCGGTGGACGGTGCCGATGGGGATATAGACCGACTCGTTTTCGTGCACCGCGCGGATGGCCTCGCCGGTGGTTACCTCGGCGGTGCCGCGCACCACCACCCAATGCTCGGCGCGATGCTGGTGTTTCTGCAGCGACAATGTGCCGCCGGGGACGACGACGATGCGCTTGACCTGAAAGCGCTCGCCCATGTCGATCGACTCGTAATAGCCCCAGGGCCGGTGCACGCGCCTGTGGTCGGTTGCCTCGGGGCGCTTGTTCGCCTTGAGCCTGGCGACGAGCTCGCGCACCTCCTGCGCGCGGGCGCGCGGGATCACCATCACCGCGTCCGACGTGCTCACCACCACCAGATCCCTGATGCCGACGACGGCCGTGAGCCGCCCGTCGGAGTGCACGACGCAGCCGCTTGAATCGACGGCCACCACCGGTCCCTGCACGACATTGCCGTCGGCGTTGTGTGGGGTGATGTCGAACAGCGCATCCCAGCTGCCGATGTCGGACCAGCGGAAATTGCCCACCACCACCGCGGCGCGGTCGGTCTTCTCCATCACCGCATAATCGATCGACTTCTGCGGCGCGCGGGCGAAGGCCTCCGCCTGCAGGCGCAGGAAGCCGAGATCGGTGCCGGCGTTCTTGACCGCGGCCTCGATCGCCGAGCCCATCTCCGGCTCGAGCCGGGCGACCTCGGCGAGCAGCACGTTGCCGCGGAAAAGAAAATTTCCCGAGTTCCACAAATAACCGTCATGCACGTAGCGCGCGGCGGTGGCGGCGTCCGGCTTTTCGACAAAGCGCTTGACGGTATGCACGCCGTTTTTGCCGATCGCCTCGCCGGGCAAAATATAGCCGTAGCTCGTCTTCGGCTCCGTCGGCTTGATACCGAAGGTCACAATGCGTCCGGCTTCGGCGGCTTCGCGTCCGGCAAGACAGGTGGCGCGGAATTCCGCCGCGTCGAGAATAATGTGGTCGGCGGCCAGCGCCAGCACCACCGCATCCGGATCGCGCCCGAGCGCGACAGCGGTGGCGGCGGCGATTGCCGCGCCGGAGTCGCGGCGCATCGGCTCGATCACCACGGTTGCCTCGACGCCGACATCTTCGGCCTGGCGGCGGGCGAAGAAATGGAAATTCGGCCCGGTGATGACGATCGGCGGTGCAAACATTGCGTCGCGCACGCGCAGCAGCGTTTCCTGGTAGGTCGAGCGGTCGCCGACCAGCGGCAGAAACTGCTTGGGCAGCGCGTCGCGGGAGACCGGCCAAAGCCGCGTTCCGGCGCCGCCAGCAAGCAGGACAGGAACGATCGGAGAGGGCATTTGGCGAGGCTCGTCAGGGCTATTTGTTCTGGCCAAGGAATCGTCTTAAGGCAATCCGTCGTGCCTGACTATCGGTATCGTTCACGAGGGATTCTGGACGAATTCGCGGCCCAGGTCCCGGGACGGGCAGGTAATCGATAATGATTGAACGCATTCTTACCGTCGGCGGGCTGACCCTGCTGTCGCGGGTGACCGGCTTTGCCCGTGACATCATTTTGGCGGCGGTCCTCGGCGCCGGGCCGGCTGCCGATGCGTTCTTCGTGGCTTTCCGACTGCCGAACCATTTTCGCGCCATATTCGCCGAGGGGGCCTTCAACGCCGCTTTCGTGCCGGCCTATGCCGGCATCCGTGAACAGAATGGCGCGGCGCGCGCCGGGATTTTCGCCGACCGCATATTTACGTTGCTGCTGGCAAGCCAGATCGTGCTGCTAGCGCTGGCGCTGCTGTTCATGCCGCAAGTAATCGACCTACTGGCTCCCGGCTTTGCGCGCGACCCCGGCCGCTTCGCGCTCGCCATCGATCTTACGCGTATCACCTTTCCCTACCTGTTGCTGATCACGCTGGTGACGCTCTATGGCGGCATCCTCAACGCCTTGCAGCGCTTTGCCGCGGCCGCTGCGGCGTCGACACTGCTCAATCTGTCGATGATGGCGACGTTGGCGCTCGGCGCGTTCTTCCCTACGGTCGGTCACGCGGCGGCCTGGGGGGTCCTCATCTCGGGTGTATTGCAGGCCTTGCTGGTCGGCGCCGACGTTTGGCGCGCCGGCGTCCTGCCGGCTCTGCGCTGGCCCGAGCTCGACGCCGATGTACGCCGCTTTTTCCGCGCGCTCGGCCCGGCAACCGTCGGCTCGATGGGCGTGCAACTCGCGTTGTTTGCCGACACGATCATCGCCAGCTTCCTCGCCACCGGCGCGCTGTCGGCGCTCTATTACGCCGACCGGCTCAATCAATTGCCGATCGGTGTCATCGGCATCGCCGCCGGCACGGTGGTGTTGCCGGAAATGTCGCGGCGCATTGCCGCTGGCGATGAAAGCGGCGCCGCGCATGCGCAAAACCGGGCGATCGAATTCACGTTGTTGCTGGCGATCCCGTGTCTTGCCGCCTTCATCGTCATTCCCGATCTGCTGATGCGCGCCCTGTTCGCGCGCGGCGCCTTTACCGACGCTGATGCGATCGCCGCAGGCGGTACGCTCGCGGCCTATGCGATCGGCTTGCTGCCTTTCGTGCTCATCCGCAGCACGGTTGCCACCTTCTTTGCCCGCGGCAACACGGCGACCCCGGTCAAGGCGGCGTTGATCGCTGCGGCCATCAACATAGCCCTGAAATTCCTGCTGATGGGGCCGCTCGCGCAGGTGGGGCTGGCGCTGGCGACGTCGGTCGGCGCCTGGATCAATCTCGGACTGGTGATGTGGTTCACCCGTCGCGCCGGTCATGGCGGTATGGATGAGCGGCTGCGCCGGTCGCTGATCAAATTCGCCGTGGCAGGCCTCGTTCTTGCCGCCGTGCTCTGGCTTTGCCAGACGCCGGTGAGCTATCTGTTTTCCGGCTGGCACCACCTGCGTAATGTCGCCGCGCTTGTCGTGCTGGCCATGATCGGCGGCGCCGTCTATATCGCGCTTCTGCTCATGATGTTTGGGCGGCAGTGGTTCATGGTTTTCCAATCGCGCCCATGACGGCACCGGAGCTTTTTGATTTGCGCGGTCGGCGCGTCTTTGTCGCCGGCCATCGCGGCATGGCCGGCTCGGCCATCGTGCGTCGGCTTGCGCTTGAGGATTGCAAGGTCCTGATTGCGCCGCGCGACGAAGTCGACCTCGCCCGGCAGGAACCGACGGAGGCGTGGCTTGCGGCGAACAAGCCGGATGCGGTGTTTCTTGCCGCCGGCCTTGTCGGCGGCATCCATGCCAACAACAGTTTTCCCGCCGATTTCATCGCCGAGAACATGGCGATTGCGCTCAACGTCATCCGCGGCGCCCATGCCGCCAAAGTGAAGAAGCTGCTGTTCCTCGGTTCATCTTGCATTTTTCCCAAGCTCGCCCCGCAGCCGATGACGGAAGAAATGTTGCTCACCGGGCCGCTCGAGCCGACCAACGAATGGTATGCGGTGGCCAAGATCGCCGGTATCAAACTGGCGCAGGCCTATCGCGCGCAGTTCGGCGACGATTTCGTTTCGGTGATGCCAACCAACCTGTACGGGCCCGGCGACAATTATCATCCCGAGAATAGCCACGTGCCGGCGGCGCTGATCCGGCGTTTCCATGAAGCGAAAGAAAAATCGCTCCCGCAGGTCGTGGTCTGGGGCACCGGAAAGCCGCGGCGCGAATTTCTCGCGGTTGACGATCTCGCCGACGCTTGCGTCTTCGTGATGAGGCACTATTCGGGCGCCGGATTTCTCAATGTCGGCACCGGCGTCGACGTGACCATTGCTGAATTTGCCCGCACCGTTGCCGATATTGTAGGCTTTAAGGGTGAGTTGCTGTTCGATACCAGCAGGCCCGACGGCGCGCCACGCAAGCTGCTCAATGTCTCGAAGTTGGAAGCGTTGGGCTGGCGCGCGAAAATACCGTTGCGCGAGGGTCTTGCCGCTGCATACGCCGATTTCCTTGCCGGAAGCGGGCGTAGCCGCAAATGAGCCTATTTTGCGACAGTGGCAAAGCTACGGCCGTGGACATAGCTGATTGCGAACGTTATGGGGACGGGCTGCCGGACCGTCTGCTTCGGATATTGAATGACCCGTTCCAGCCCTCTTGATCTCTCGCTCCCGTTCGTTCGCGCCGCGCTCGCGCTGTTGCTTGCGACTTTGGTTGTAAGCTGCGGCGAAGGCCAGAAACAGGCTGCGGCACCGCCGCCGGCGGTTACCGTTTCCAAGCCGATCAAGCGCACGCTGTTCGACTATGACGAATATGTCGGTCGGTTCACGGCGGTGGATGCGGTCGAGGTGCGGGCGCGCGAGTCCGGCTATCTCGACACCGTCGATTTCAAGGACGGACAGATCGTCAAGCAGGGCGATCTGCTGTTCACCATCGACAAGCGTCCGTTCCAGAACGCGCTCGATCAGGCGCGTGCCAATCTGGAGCAGGCCAAATCCAACCTGATCTATACCAAGGCCGATCTCGAGCGCGGCCAGCAGCTGGTGCGCGACAAGACCATCACCGACCAGACTTTCGAGCAGCGCGCACAGGCCTACCGCAACGCGCAGGCCTCGGTCAGCGCCAATGAGGCGGCTGTGCGGCAGGCCTCGCTCGATCTGGAATACACCGAATTGCATGCGCCGATCACGGGCCGCATCGGTGACCGGCGTGTCTCTCCCGGCAATCTGGTGACAGGGGGCACCGGCGGAAACACAACGCTGCTGGCGACCATTGTCTCGATCGATCCGATCCGGTTCGAATTTACGTTCGACGAAACTTCGTTCCTGCGTTACGAGCGTTTGGCTGCGCTCGGCCACGACGTCGCCAGCCGCGGCGCCGGTGTCGATGTCGCGCTCAAGCTCATCGACGAAAGCAGCTACGACCACAAAGGCCGCATGGATTTCATCGACAACGTGATCGATCGCTCGACCGGCACGATCCGCGGCCGCGCGCAATTTCCCAATACGAAAGGACTGTTCACGCCGGGCATGTTCGCACGCGTTCGCGTGCCCGCCTCGCCGCCCTATGAAGGACTGCTGGTTCCGGATGCGGCGATCGGCACCGAACAGGTGCGCAAATTCGTCCTCGTCGTCGGCGCCGACGACACGGTGGCGCAGAAATACGTCACCCTCGGCCAGACCACGCCCGACGGCCTGCGGGCCATCAAGGAAGGCCTCGGGCCCGACGATCGCGTCATTGTCAACGGCCTGATGCGTGCGCGGGCCGGGCAAAAGGTTACGCCGCAGGAGCAGAGCGCTCCAGCGCCCGCGGCCGCCCCGGTGGGCGCGGCGCCGAAGAAATAACGCGGTTACGACCGATGCGTATTTCTCATTTCTTCATCGA
>Ga0335083_10000212_pt1 | contig 96880 bp, 101 predicted proteins | sample Lox_Sample_42_FD_206716 | JGI IMG/M metagenome (GOLD analysis project Ga0335083, IMG submission 206716) | Soil microbial communities from Loxahatchee National Wildlife Refuge, Florida, United States - Lox_Sample_4.2 | ecosystem: Environmental > Terrestrial > Soil > Wetlands | place: USA...
TGGGCGAGATTCTACAAGGTTGGTACGGTGCGAGCGCGGCTCCCGCGCTCCCGCGGGAGAGACTTTCCGGGACGCGCCAAGCCGATTTCTGCGTCATCGGCGGCGGCTATACCGGCCTGAGCGCGGCGCTGGAACTGGCCGCATCCGGCGCGAGCGTCATGCTGCTCGAGGCCGAAACCGTCGGCATTGCCGCGTCCGGGCGCAACGGCGGCCAGATCCACACCGGCTTCCGCAAGGAACAGAGCGAACTCGAAACCTGGCTGGGGCCGCAGCACGCGCGCGACCTTTGGCGGCTCGGCGAAGAATCGAAGACGCTGGTGCGCGGTCTCATTCAAACCCATGGTATCGCTTGCGCCTTGAAGAGCGGTCTCGTCATCGCCGCGCATAAGCCTTCCGCCGCGAGAGATCTGGAACATGAGGCAGAGCATCTCGCAGCACGCTATGGCTACACCGCACTCACGACGTGGGACGCAGCTCAGACACGCGCGCAGCTCGGAACCAGTGCCTACCCCGCGTCGCGCTTCGATGCCGGCGGCGGACATTTGCACCCGCTCAATTTCGTCCGCGGCATGGCGCGCGCGGCCGAAGCCGCCGGCGCGCAGCTGTTCGAACGCTCGCGCGTGCTCGCCATCGACGAGGACAATGCCGGCGCCAACGCGCGCACCGCGGACGGCACGGTTTCAGCCCGCGCCATCCTGCTCGCCTGCGACGCATTCAGCGCGGCACTGGCGCCGCAACTCGCGCCCTATATCGGACAGCTCGAGAGCTTCATCGTCGCGACCGCGCCGCTGGACGAACCGCTTCGCAGCCAGGTCCTGCCTTGCGACGCCGCGGTCGCCGATACGCGCCACGTGCTCGACTACTACCGCAAGAGCGAGGACGGACGCATGCTCTTCGCCGGCCGCGAAAGCTACTGGTCCGTGCCGAAAGACGTGGCCGCGACGGTCCGGCCGCGCATGACCCATGTCTTTCCGGCGCTGGCGCAGGTGCCGGTCGCGTACGCCTGGCACGGCACGGTCGGCATTACGCGCACGCGCATGCCGCATCTCGGCCGACTGTCGAAGCGCATGCTGTTCGCGCACGGCTATTCCGGCCAGGGCGTGGCGCTCGCCAATCTCTGCGGCAAGCTGATGGCCGAAGCCGCGCTCGGAAAGCCCGAACGCTTCGACGTCATAGCGCGCGTCCCAGCCGAGCGCTTTCCCGGAGGTCAGGTGCTGCGCCGCCCGCTGGTCGCGGCAGCCCTGATGGCGTTCAAGGTTCTGGATTCTCTTCCGCTCTAGAAGCCGCCGATACGGAACACGGTGCCTTGCCCGTTCGCGCCGCCTTGCGCCGCGACGCCGATGAGCGTGCCGTGCTTGTTCATAAACAAGCCGCCCGCCGCCGAGCCCTGGTGTTCCAAGAGAGAGCCCAGCGTGGTCTTGTTCCCGTCCTGGGTGAGCATGAACACCGTGCCGCAGCCATTGGCGCAGGCGCTGTCGCCACCCGCCATCGTCGTCCCGAACAGGTTGCCCGAGCCGTCCAGGACCACCCCGGCATCCGGCGTGGCGCCATCCGCGCCGCCGCCGAACGAGTAGAGCAGCGACTCGCTCCCTCCCGCGTCGATCTTGAAGACCGTGCCGAAATTGTGCGCCCCGCCGCCGGCCGTCACGCCGAACAGGTTGCCGTTCGAATCCGCCGTCAGGCTGGAGACCGTGTCCGAACCGTCGTTCGGCGCGCCAAAGAAGAAGTGGACGATCGACTTTGTTCCGCCCGGCGTCAGCTTGAAGACCGCTTCCCCGGTTATCACTCCGAACGCACCGGGTTCCTGCACCCCGCTCTCCGAGGCATAGAGATTGCCGTCGCTATCGATCAGGGGATTTCCATAGGGGCCGAATCCGTCGGATCCGCCGCTGAAGCGATAGAGGATCGTTTCGGTCGCGTCGGGCGCGATCTTGGCAACCACGCCCCTGCCCTCGCGATGAAGTCCCCCGCCGCCCTTTTGCGTCGGCACATAGAGATTGCCCGATGCGTCGAGGGCGAGCCCGCTCGGATAGGCGCCGTCATGTCCGCCTTGAAAGGAATAGACGATGGATTCGGTGCCGTTCCTGGCAATCTTGAAAACCGTGCCGCAGCCCCAAGGTCCGTTGGTGCAACCGGTGCCTGAGCCGCCCTCCTCCGTAACTCCAAATAGATTTCCCGCGCCGTCGACGACGAGCGTCTGCGGCCAGAAACCATCGCCTCCCGGCTGGAAGAAATGCACGGTCGCGAATGTGCCGTCGCGCGAAAGCGAAAACACCGTGCCGCAGGTCTGGCCGTTGCAGCCCGAATTGCCGCCATAGGTCGTCGTGCCGTAGACCTTGCCATGCGCGCCGGGAACGACGGCGGCAAGGGGCAAACTGCCGTCGTCGCCGTCGAAGGCGTGCAGCACCCGTATTTTCGCGGCCGAGGCGTCGCCCGTCATCAGCGCAATCGCCGCTGCCCCGAAAACCAGTCCGGCTCGAAGTTTCATCGCTTCTCCCGGGGATACCGCAAGGGGCCGATACTAGATGCCCAAGCCAGCCTCGTCGATCACCTGGTTCATCTCCTGCGACGGGCGCTCCGCGCCTGCGCAGTTGACGAGCTTGGCCGGCACGCCGACCGCGGTGCAGCCCGGCGGCACCGATTTCAGCACCACGCTGCTCGCGCCGACGCGCGAATATTCGCCGATCTCGATGTTTCCCAGGATTTTTGCGCCCATCGAAAGCAGCACGCCGCGGCGGATCTTGGGGTGGCGGTCGCCGCCTTCCTTGCCCGAACCGCCCAACGTCACGCCGTGCATGATCGAGACATCGTCTTCGACCACCGCCGTCTCGCCGATGACGACGCCGGTCGCGTGATCGATCATGATGCCGTGGCCCATCCGTGCGGCAGGATGGATGTCGACATCGAACAGCTCCGAGATGCGGCTCTGGAAGAATAGCGCCATGCCTTCGCGGCCCTGGCCCCAGAGCCAATGCGCGATGCGGTAGCACTCCAAAGCATGGAATCCCTTGAAGAACAGGAAGGCCTGTACGTGACTGTGGCAGGCGGGATCGCGGTCGTAGACCGCGGCCAGGTCCGCACGCACCGAGACGCCGATCTCGCGGTCCGCTTCGAGCGCCTCGACGAACAATTCGCGCGCCAGCATGGGGCTGACATCGTCGCCGCCGATCTTCTTCGCGAGGTGATAGGACAGCGCGTCCTCCAGCCGGTCGTGATTGAGGATGGTGGCGTGCACGAAGCTCGCCAGCGCCGGCTCTGCGGACGCCAGTTTCTTCGCCTCCTCCCGCATCGCCGACCAGATCGGGTCGCAGGTCGCAAGTTTTTCCGCGCCTAATGCCATTGTCTTTCTCCTGCCCCCATTGTAACTGGCCCCGCCTCGCCCTCAAACAACGCTTCGACACGTGTGGTTTGCACAAAGCGAGACTCTGCCTACATAGGCACGCATCGCGCGTTCACCAACGGCCTGCATGGGTGTCCCATGAATAGCGAATATCCCGCCCTTAACCGTTCCGCGCCGGACGCGATCGAGCTGCTGCTCACCCGCCGCTCGGGCTCTGCGAAGGCGATGACCGAACCCGGTCCGGGACGCGAGCAGCTTCAGACGATCCTCAAGGCATCGGCCCGCGCGCCCGATCACGGCAAGCTGTTCCCCTGGCGCTTCATCGTGTTCGAGGGCGAGGCGCGTGCGCGCTTCGGCGAAGTCCTCGCGGACTGCGTTCCAAAACAAGAGATCAGCGAAGAGCGGCTTGCCGTCGAGCGCGGCCGCTTCCTGCGCGCCCCCGTCGTGGTAGCTGTGATCAGCCGCGTGCGCGAAGGCATTCCCATTCCCGTCTGGGAACAACAGCTGTCCGCCGGTGCGGTCTGCCAGAACATGCTGATTGCGGCGACGGCGATGGGCTTCGTCGCCAACTGGATCACCGAATGGGCGGCCTACGATGCCTGCGTCGCCGCGAAACTGGGGCTCGAAGAGAACGAACGCGTCGCGGGCTTCGTCTATATCGGCACCGCGGCGCAACCGCTCGAAGAGCGCGCGCGGCCCGACATCGATAAGATCACGCGGCGGTTTTGAGCTTCGTCACGGTACGCGCAGCGCCCAATCCAGAAGATCCGCGGCGCGGGCATTGCGGCGCAGGGTTTTCTCGAATTCCTCCCAGTTGGCGACGCGCTTGCGATAGTCGCTTTCCCGGTCCTGCCGCTGAAGCGCTTCCTCTTCCTCCAATGTATTGAAGTCGGAAATGCCCACTTTCCGAAGCAGCGGCCGCATCCGCTCCAGGCTCTCCCGTGCGGTCAATCCGTCGATGTGATTTTCGAACGTCAAATCCGCAAAAGGTTTTGCGCGCGCGCGCAGGTCGCTGCGATTGATGTCGTACCACTGGCGCATGCCGCGCGCCCATTTCAAGAATGCATCCGCTTCGAGCGCCGGCTTCATGTTCGCCGTATCGACGCCGCGGAACGTGCCGACCGTCTGTGCCTTGATCTTCGAAATGAAGGAATCGATCGGCCGCCGCGCCAGGATCGCGAAGCCGATATCCTCTCTGCCGAACAGCGCCTCGAGTTTCGGCCTCTCCAGGTGGCCGGGAAACACCTTGAAGGCGACGACGCCCTTCCGCCGCACGCCATAAAGCGCCTCGAGAGTCGCCAGCGGGTTGTCGTGACGCCAGGCGATATAGGACTCGTCGTCATGCACCGCCCCATTGGACGCTTGCTCCAGCGCCGAGAATTCCCTGGGCGCGAGCGTGCCGCGCGCATGGCGGTGGAAAAGTTCGGCCTTCGTGTTCATTCCTGCGGATTTGAGAATCTGATTGAGCCGGGTCGAACCCGAACGGGCGATGGCGAGGATGCAGAGAAAGCGCATGACGACCCGAGCTTGGCGCCGGCACTGCTAAAGCAAGCAGCCACCGGCCGCAACCCGGCGGCCATGCTTGCCTTTTGCGCGGCCTTGGTGAAGAATTTCCCCGTCAAAACAAAGGGATGGGGCGTGTCTTCCGCAGCTTTGACGGGCACCGGCCTGTTTGTGCCGGATCAATCCATCTCGAACGAAGAGCTGGTCGCCTCGTTCAACGAATATGTCCGCCGCTTCAACGCGGAAAATGCGACCGCCATCGCGGCCGGCAGCGTCACCGCGCTGCAGCCGTCGAGCGTCGAGTTCATCGTCAAGGCCTCCGGCATCAAGAGCCGTTACGTCATCGACAAACATGGCGTGCTCGATCCCGAGGTCATGTGTCCGCGCATCCCCGAACGCCCCAACCATCAGCTCTCCATCCTCGCCGAGATGGCGGTGCGGGCCGCGGAGCAGGCGCTGGAACGTGCAGGCCGGAGCGCGCGCGACATAGACGCGGTGATCGTCGGCGCCTCCAACATGCAGCGCGCCTATCCCGCCATGGCGGTCGAGGTGCAGCAGGCGCTCGGCATCGCGGGCTTCGGCTTCGACATGAACGTCGCCTGTTCGTCCGCCACCTTCGCGTTGCAGGCAGCGGCCGACATGGTCGGCGCCGGGCATGCGCGCGCAATCCTGGTGTGCAATCCCGAGATCTGCTCCGGGCATTTGAATTTCCGCGACCGCGACAGCCATTTCATCTTCGGCGACGTCGCGACCGCATTCGTGATCGAGCGGCGCGAGGACGCTAAAGCGGGCGGCTGGGAGATTCTCTCGACCAAACTGCTCACCAAGTTCTCCAACAACATCCGCAACAATTTCGGCTTCCTGAACCGCTGCGCGCCGGAAGGCGTCGGCAAGCCCGACAAGCTCTTCGTCCAGGAGGGCCGCAAGGTGTTCAAGGAAGTCGTGCCGATGGTTTCGGAACTGATCCTCGAGCACCTCGAGGAAAATTCCATCGCGCCTACCTCCCTCAGGCGGCTTTGGCTGCATCAGGCGAACCAGGGCATGAACGACCTCATCGCCAGACGCGTGCTCGGCCGCGAACCGCACGCGGGCGAAGCGCCCAACATTCTCGACGCATTCGCCAACACCAGTTCCGCGGGCTCCATCATCGCCTTCCATCGCCACAGCGAAGACCTGAACGCGGGCGATATGGGCTTGCTCTGCTCCTTCGGCGCAGGCTATTCCGCGGGCAGCGTCATCCTGAAGAAATTCGCCGCCTAAGAAGCGTCATCAGAGGATCCCATGGACATCACCGCTGCCGCCGCGCCCAAGGAACGCACGTTCATGGGCCATCCCGTAGGCCTGGCCTGGCTCTCGGCTTCCGAATTCTGGGAACGTTTCGCCTATTACGGCGCGCAGCCGCTGATCGCGCTCTACATCAGCCAATACCTGCTCATGCCCGGCCATGTCGAACAGGTGATCGGCTATGGTGCGCTCAAGAGCTTCATCGCCTTCATTTATGGCTCCGGCCTCAAGCCCGAACAGATCGGCATCGGCGTTTCCGGCATCTATTCCGCGCTCGTCTACATGACGCCGCTGCTCGGCGGCTTCGTCGCCGACCGCCTGATCGGGCGCACGCCCGCCGTGATCGGCGGCGCCATTGCCATGACCGTCGGCCAGTTCCTCATGGCGCTCGATTCCGGTTTCGTGCTGGGCCTCGTGCTGCTGGTCTTCGGCGTCGGCTTCTTCAAAGGCAATATCGCCAGCCAGGTCGGCGACCTCTACTCGCTCGAAGACAAGCGCCGCGCCGATGCCTTCCTGATCTATTTCATGGGCATCCAGCTCGCCGCCATCGTCACGCCGCTGATCTGCGGAACCCTGGCGCAGAAGGTGAACTGGCATCTGGGCTTTGCCGCCGCCGGGGTGGGCATGACCATCGGCCTCGTCATCTATCTCTTCGGCCGCAGGAATTATCCGCCCGAGCCCATCCACATGAAGGCCGCGAACGCCGAGAAGCGGACATTCACGGGCCGCGACTGGAGCGTGATCGCGCTGCTCATCCTGCTGCTGCCGGTGATGGCGTTCTCCATCCTCGGCAATCAGGAAATCCCAGGGGCCTATCTGATCTGGGGCCAGAAGACCTTCCAGACGACGTTCTTCGGCTTCTCCGCGCCGATCACATGGCTGGTTTCCGTCGATGCCATCGTCAGCGCCATACTGATGGGCGGCGTGATCGCGTTCTGGCGCTGGTGGGCGAAGCATTGGCCGGAGCCTTCCGAACTTTCCAAGATCATCATTGGCACGGCGATCAGCGCCGCGGCCCCTCTGCTGCTCGCGGGCGCGGCCGCGCAGTTCGCCGCGACCGGCCAGCCGGTCTCTCTCGCCTGGGCGATCGGCTTTCACATCGTCAACGACACCGGGTTCTCCGTCGCTCTGCCGATGGGCATCGCGCTCTATTCGCGCGTCGCGCCAAAGGGCCTCGGCGGCATCATGATCGCGACCTATTACATCAGCCTGTTCATGAGCAACTTCGCCGTCGGCAAGATCGGCGGCTGGGTCGCGACCATGCCCGGAACGCAGTTCTGGATGCTGCACACCGGCCTTATGCTCGGCTCCGCGTTCGTGTTGCTCGTATTCCGGCTGGTTTTCGGCAGTCTGCTGGCGCCGCCTTATGACGCGAAAGCGAGCTGAACCGATTTGCACGCGGAGCCGCGGAAGACGCAGAGGAACAACGCAATCCCGCGACCTCCGCGTCCGCGTGAACCCTTTTTCTTCGACACGACGGATTCGTGGCCACAAATCGGGCATGGCTCCGCCGCGAACGGTCGCGGATTTTTTTGAAAGCGCGGTCGCGCGTCTGCATCTCGCGAGGCTTTGCGGCCTCGATTCGGTCCTTTCGCACCTGTGGGGATTTAACGGAAATGGGATTTCGACCGGGCAGGTTCAAGGGGGTCCGCCAAAATTATTTTCGATGCCGAAAATCTAGCCTAAGCCTTTGATGCATATAGCCGAACAAAAATGACGCGTGCAAATATTGTGCACTGCAGCAAGTGGCGAAAATTATTTTTGAGCCGCCATTTCTCCCTCGCGCGCGGGAAGGAAATGCCGCGTCAGTGCATCAAGAACAACGGCACCTCGAGCCTGCTCATGGCCTGGCGCGTGGTGCTGGTGACGAAGAGCTCGCGCCAGCGGCTGTGACCGTATCCGCCCAGCACCAGCACGCCTGCGCCCGCCTGCGCAGCCGCTTCGACCAGCGTATCGGCGACAGTGCGTTTGTCCGCCGATAGTTCCACCGCCGACGCCTTGATGCCGTGCAGCGCGAGATAGTCGAGAAGTTCCGGGCATCGTGCGGGTGCGTTTTCCGCGTGCCGCACGCAATAGACAAAAACCTCCTGCGCACGCCCGATCAGCGGCATCGCGGCGCAGACCGCCTGCATGCAGGCGGCGCTCGCGTCCCAGCCGATGGCGATGCGCGCCTGGAATCCCGGCGCGATCGGCTTCGACGACAACAGCGCCGGCCGGCGCGCTTCGAGCAACACGGCATCGATGGCTTCCGCGGCGCCCAGATGGTTGTCTTCGCCGGGCGCCGAGAAGACGACGAGATCGCTCAGCAGCGCCGCGCGCACCACGCAATCGGCAAAACTTCCGTCGACGACAAGGAACGAGATCGTGGGCGTGTCGCGTTTTTCGGGCCGCTCGATTGCCGCCACATCGGCAGCGCGCGCGACCGCCATTACGGTTTCGCGCGCCGCCCGTGCCGCCTCACCCGACGCCTCCCGCGTGCGGTCGACCACTTCCTGCATCACCAGGCTGCTTGCGCCTTCGGCATAGAACGGCATCGCCAATGCCGGATCGGCGCGCACGAACAGCGCCACGATGTGGGCGCCAAAGGGCAGCGCGGCGGAAATCGCACTCGTGAGCACGGCGGCGTCGCGCTCGCCACCCGTCAGCGGCGCCACAATCTTGACGAACGACATCGCTTCCTCCAAGTCGGGACAACCAATTGGTGATGAAACGCCGCAATGGCCAAAGCGACACAGCCTCGTGCCTGGCAGCGCATGTTGAGCGGCCGCCGCCTCGACTTGCTCGACCCCTCGCCGCTCGACGTGGAGATCGAGGACATCGCCCATGGACTGGCGCGCGTCGCGCGCTGGAACGGCCAGACCAAGGGGGCGCACGCCTTCTCGGTGGCGCAGCATTGCGTGCTGGTCGAGCGGTTGACGGCCGAGCTGAAGCCCGGCCTCACCCAAGAGGCGCGGCTCATGGCGCTGCTGCACGACGCGCCGGAATATGTCATCGGCGATCTCATCAGTCCGTTCAAGGCTGCGGTCGGGCTCGATTATAAGGATTTCGAGCTGCGCCTGCTTGCGGCGATCCATCTGCGTTTCGGACTGCCGGCACGGCCGCCCAAGGAACTGCTCGCGCTCTTCAAACAGGCCGATATCGCGGCCGCCTATTTCGAGGCGACGCAGCTTGCGGGATTTTCCGCCGACGAGGCGAAGCGCTATTTCGGCGTGCCGCCCAAGCAGTTGCGCGTGCCCAGGCTCGTGCCGCTGGCGCCGGCGGAAGCCCAGGCGCAATTCCTCGAGCGGTTCGGGAGATTGTGGAGTTAGAATGCTGTTCCACCCTCCCTCAAGGGAAGGGTGGCAGTGCAAAAGGTCCGCGCTCCACCCCCGTCTTTTCCCCGCCGCATTCATCGGCTAGCAAGGGGACCGCATGCCGCTGATTCTGATCACGCCGCTCTCCGCAGTTCCCGATCTGCTCAAGAGCCATGCGCCGTCGCACCTGGTGACGCTGCTCTCCGCCGAATACATGATCGAGACGCCGCAGGGCATCGCGGCCGAGCGCCATCTGCGCCTGCCGGTGCACGACATCAGCGATCCCGCGGGCGATCAGGCGCCGGCGCGCCACCACGTCGAAAAGTTATTGGAATTCGGCCGCGGCTGGGACGCGCGCGCGCCGATGCTGGTGCATTGCTGGGCCGGCGTCAGCCGCTCCTCGGCCGCGAGCTACGCGATCCTCTGCGACAGGCTCGGCCCGGGAAGCGAGCACGAGATCGCAATGCGCATCCGCGAACGCGCGCCCCATGCACAGCCCAACCGCCTGCTGGTCAAGCATGCCGACGCGGTGCTGGGCCGCGGCGGCGCGATGGTGCGCGCGGTCGAAGCGATCGGCCTGGGCACGCCGGTGACCGAAGGCGTGCCGGTCGAAATCCCTCTGTCCGCCACATGAGCACGGGCGACGTCGCGCATGTCGTCAGCATCGGCCTGTCGGCCGCCATCGTTTCGGTGCAGGACGAACGTCCGCGGGTGCTGACGGTGCGCAGTCCCCAGGGCGGCGACGACGCCCTGCCCTTCGGCCCGTTCGATCCCTTGCATCACCGCACGCTCGAAAGCGGCTTGCGCAGCTGGGTGAAGGAACAGACCTCGCTCGATCTCGGTTATGCCGAGCAGCTCTACACCTTCGGCGATCGCGGACGGCACCTCTTGAAAGCCGGCGAAGGGCCGCGCGTCGTGAGCGTCGGCTATCTGGCGCTGATTCGGGGCAGGGAAACGCCGGCGGACACCAACTGGAGCGATTGGTATCGCTTCTTTCCCTGGGAAGACCGGCGCGAGGAAATGCCGCGCATCATCGCCGAAACGATCCTGCCCGCGCTCAAGGCGTTCGTGCGCGCCGCGTCCGGCCCGATGGGCGAGCAGCGGCGCGAGCGCGTGCGCCTGTGTTTCGGCACCGAGGGCGCGAGCTGGGACGAGGAACGCGTGCTGGAGCGCTATGAGCTGCTTTACGAAGCGGGCCTGGTGCAGGAGGCCGCGCGCGACGGCCGGCCCGAGGCGCGGGCCAATTCGGCGCTGGGCGACGGCATGATCTTCGATCACCGCCGGATCCTGGCGACCGCGATCGCGCGGCTGCGCGGCAAGATGAAATACCGCCCCGTGGTGTTCGAGCTGATGCCGCAGGTGTTCACGCTGCTCGAACTTCAGCGCACGGTGGAGGCGATCTCCGGCGTGCGCCTGCACAAGCAGAATTTCCGCAGGCTGGTGGAGGCGCAGGGCCTGGTCGAGGGCACCGGCCGTTCGGCAGCCCGCGCGCGCGGCCGGCCGGCGGAACTCTTCCGTTTCCGCCGCGAGGTCTTGAGCGAACGCCCCGCTCCCGGCGTGAGGCTGGGTACGCGCGGCCGGGGACGGGGATAGAACGAGTCTCTCCGAATTCCCTCTCCTGCAAAGGCAGACGGCAAAAAAAAGCGCGCCCCTTGTTGGGGAGCGCGCGCGAAACAATGAACTCGGCTGCTAGTTCGTGGACAGGCCCAGAGTGGGTGCTTGTGCGATGTAGCCCAGGGAACCGCTGCGCTGACGATCCACCAGCGTGCCGGCGCCCGAGCCGTTCATGTAAAGCTTGATGCCGACAAAGAAGAAATCGCCGCTGCCGAGATTGCCGAAACTGCTGGCATTGAGGTCGGCATGCTCATACCCGCCATAGATGGAGACCGGCATCGTCTGTGAAAACAGCCACTCCAGCTTGACGGTTTCCGACGTGGAGTTGACGCCGGTGAACTCGACATAATCGACGGCACCGCTGAGCGAGACATTGGGAACCACATACCACTGCAGCATGCCGCCGGCATATCCGCCCGTGTCGCTGCCGCTGCCGCCGATGCCCGAGACGCCGATGGTGTTTCCGCCGCCTTTCGCCGCAATGGTGAGGTAATCTCCGATTTTTGGTCCCGAGTCCGGGGGGTTTTCGCGCGAACAGTCGGAGGAGCACGCTATTCCCGTCGAGCGCGACACCGATCGAGATTTGCTAATTCCTGGAACTGTCACGTTCCTACCACGCTGTCCCGCGAGCGCGATTCTGCCACGTAATGTTACACGGCGTTAATATTGCCTTCCGGGGGTCCCCTTGACGGACTTATGCTCATGGCTAGCATATTGCCGTGCGTCCCGGCCTTGAGGCCGGTGTTTTTGCACCCTATATATGCTCAAAAGGAGCATATGTGACAATGGGGATGAAAATGCAGGCCGAAACCCTCTCCTACACGCCCGGAGTCGCCGCCGCGACTGCCGCGCTCTACGGCAAGGTCGCCAAGGTCGTGCCCGAGCTCGAATGGCCGGTGCATGCGCCCTATGTCGAGGCCATCAACCGGCTCAAGCGCGAGAAGAATGCGGTCGTGCTGGCGCACAACTACATGACGCCGGAGATCTATCACTGCGTCGCCGACTTCGTCGGCGACTCGCTGGCGCTGGCGCGCGAGGCGTCCAAGACCCATGCCCGCATCATCGTTCAGGCGGGCGTCCACTTCATGGCGGAGACCTCGAAGATCCTCTCGCCCGAGAAGACGGTGCTGATCCCCGACCTCAAGGCCGGCTGTTCGCTCGCCGCCTCGATCACGGGCGCGGACGTGCGCCTGCTCAAGCAGAAATATCCGGGCCTGCCGGTCGTGACCTATGTCAACACCTCCGCCGAAGTGAAGGCCGAGAGCGACGTGTGCTGTACGTCGTCCAATGCCCGTGCCGTGGTCGAAGACATCGCGCGCGAATGGGGTGTCTCCAGCGTCATCATGATACCCGACGAGTTCCTGGCGCAGAACGTCGCCAAGCAGACCGCGATCAAGATCATCACCTGGAAGGGCCATTGCGAAGTGCATGAGCGCTTTCATGCCGCCGACATCCGCGCCTATCGCGACGGCAATCCCGGCGTGGTCGTGCTGGCGCATCCCGAATGCCCGCCGGAAGTGATCGCGGAAGCCGATTTCGCCGGCTCGACCGCGGCGATGATCTCCTATGTCGGCGACAAACGGCCGAGAAAGGTCGTGATGGTCACGGAATGCTCGATGAGCGACAACGTCGCCGCCGATTATCCAGATGTCGAGTTCGTGCGGCCGTGCAATCTCTGTCCGCACATGAAGCGCATCACCCTGCCCAAGATCCTGCATTCGCTCGAGACCATGACGTTCGAAGTCACGATCGATCCGCTGGTTGCGGCGCGCGCGCGCAAGGCCGTCGAGCGCATGCTGGCGGTGGGCAAGTCCGCGAAGGCGGCGTGACCGGGCCATGACCCGTCCCATCGACAACATCATCGAATGCAGGGGCGCGCTGATACTGGGCGCGGGCGTGGCGGGACTGTTCACCGCGCTGAAGCTCAGCCCCTTTCCGTCGCTGGTGCTGGCGGGCTCGCGGCCCGGCGTCTCGGGCTCCAGCGCGTGGGCCCAGGGCGGCATCGCCGCGGCTGTGGGCGAAGGCGACACGCCCGAGGCCCATGCACGCGATACCATCGCCGCCGGCGCAGGCATCACCGATCCCGCGATCGCCGAGCTTGTCGCGCGCGAGGCGCCGGAGCGGATCGAAGACCTCGTGCGGCTGGGCGTGCCGTTCGACCGCAAGAACGGCCGGCTTGCGGTTGGGCGCGAGGCGGCACATTCGGCCGCGCGCATCGTGCACGTACAGGGCGACCGCGCCGGCGCTGCGGTGACAGGCACGCTTGCGGACCGCGCGCTCGCCAACGACGCGATCACGGTTCTCGAAGGCTTCCACGCGGTCGAACTCGCGATGGAGAACGGCCGCGTCGCCGGCCTGTTCGCGCGCAGCGGCATGGGCACGGCCGCAAGGTTGGTTCTCTTCCGTGCGCCAGCGGTGATCTTCGCGACAGGTGGGTTGGGCGCTCTCTATGCCGTCACCACCAATCCGCCCGAAGCGCGCGGCGAAGGCCTCGGCATGGCCGCACGCGCCGGTGCCCTCATCGCCGATCCGGAATTCGTGCAGTTCCATCCGACCGCGATGGCCTTCGGGCGCGATCCCGCACCGCTTGCCACCGAAGCCCTGCGCGGCGAAGGCGCGGTCCTGGTCGACGAGAATGGCCGGCGCTTCATGCTGGATGTCCACAAAGACGCCGAGCTCGCGCCGCGCGACGTCGTGGCGCGCGCCATCCATCGCGAGCTCGCGGCAGGACACAACGTGTTCCTTGATTGCCGCAGCGCCATCGGCACCGCGTTCGCAACGCATTTTCCGACTGTCTATGCCGCCTGCCGCACTGCCGGCCTCGATCCGGCGGCCCAGCCGATCCCGGTGGCGCCGGCGGCACACTATCACATGGGCGGCATCGCGGCCGATGCGAACGGCCGCTCGTCGCTCGAAGGATTGTGGGCCGTCGGCGAGTGTGCCTCTACCGGATTGCACGGCGCCAACCGCCTGGCATCCAATTCGCTGCTCGAGGCGCTGGTGTTCGGCGCACGCGCCGCCCAGGACGTGAAGAACCGCATCGTGGCGCGCCCGGGCTCCGGCATGCCGCCGGCGCCGGAGCGCTTCGCCCTGCCCGCGCCGCCCATGGTGCTGCGCAAGGCGATGACGAAACTGGTCGGGCTTGAACGCGACGACGCGGGATTGCGCGAGGCGATGGGCATCATCGCGCAGGTCGAGCGGGCAGGTCCGGCCGAGCCCGCCCTGCTCAACATGACCGCGGCCGCGAAGCTCGTGACGGCAGCGGCCCTGATGCGCCGCGAGAGCCGCGGCGCGCATTGCCGCAGCGACTATCCGGCGACCGACATGAAGCGCGAACGCACACTGGTCACCCTGGCAGAGGCAGAGAGGCTTGACGCATCGCAGGCGAACGCCGCTTCGAAAAGAGCTGCAATTCATTGGTGAGTCGGGAAATGTCGAAATCGATTTTCGAATACCGGCTCGAGGTGCTCCTCAAGGAATGGGACTTCGCGCAAGGGCAGATCGGCCAGTTCGACTCGATCGCAATGACCATCCGAGGCTGGGCCGTGAGCGTGTTCAGCGCCATGCTGGCCGCCGCGATCGCGCTCCACAACGCCGACCTTTGTCTTTGGACGATGATGCCGATCATCCTGTTTTGGCTGCTGGACGCGCTGTTCAAGAGCTTCCAGGAACTCGTCATCGACCGCAGCCGCAAAATCGAAGACTATCTGCGCTCGAAAGAATTCGCGGCCGATGCGGCGTCGCAAATGACTTTCGGCTTCGAAACACCTCAGATCGCCGGCCTTTTTCAAGCCGATAACCGCGAGCGGACGGCGGGCTTGTTGCGCGCCGCGCTGTACGCGAACGTGTCGTTTTTCTACGGCGCCTTGCTGGTCACTTGCATAGTCCTGTACTATCTGCTGCCAAGCCTGATGTCCGCGGATCCGAGTTGATGCCCAGCCTTCGTCCGCCGCACGCGCTCCTGGTCGAGCCCATCGTGCGCGCGGCGCTGGTCGAGGATCTGGGCCGCGCCGGAGACGTCACCAGCGAACTCACCGTGCCTCCCGACGCGAGCGCGCAGGCCAGGATCGTCGCGCGCAAAGCCGGCACCGTCGCCGGAATGATCGCGGCCGAATGCGCTTTTCGTCTCGTCGATCCGTCCTTGCGTTTCGGCGTCGAGACGCCGGACGGGAGTGCGGCCGACGCGGGAACGGTGCTCGCGGCCGTCGAAGGACAGGCGCGGGCCGTGCTGACCGCGGAGCGCGTGGCTTTGAATTTCCTAGGCCATTTGAGCGGCATCGCCACGGCGACGCGGGCCATGGTGGAGGCGGTCGAGGGCACCAAGGCGCGGATCGTCTGTACACGGAAGACGACGCCCGGCCTGCGCCTCCTGGAGAAATACGCCGTGCGCTGCGGCGGCGGATACAATCACCGCTTCGGGCTCGACGACGCGGTGCTGATCAAGGACAACCACATCGCCGCGGCGGGCGGCATCCGCGCCGCCGTGGAGCGCGTGCGCGCAGGCCTGGGCCATATGGCGAAAATGGAAGTCGAGGTCGACGCTCTCGCCCAACTCGAAGAGGCGCTGTCGCTCGGCGTCGATACGATCCTGCTCGACAATATGAGCCTCGACGATTTGCGGCGAGCCGTGACGACGGCAAATGGCCGCGCGGTGCTGGAGGCGTCGGGCAACGTCACGCTCGCCACCGTGCGCGCCATCGCCGAGACCGGCGTGGACTACATCTCCTCCGGCGCCATCACCCACAGCGCGGCCAATTTCGACATTGCGCTGGATTTTTGAGCGCCACTCCTCCGTAACCGTCATCGCCCGCTTTATGCGGGCGACCCAATTTCTTCCACACGGGAAAATGGGTTGCCCGGACAAGCCGGGCAATGACGATTTTTTTGGGTCGCGTTCGTGTTGCTTCCCGTTCAGCCGGCCCCCTACAGTGCGCGCAGGCAATCGGGGAGCAGATCATGGATCTTCATCTCAAAGGCAAGAATGCCGTCGTGCTGGGCGGCACGCGCGGGATCGGGCGCGCCATCGCCGACACGCTGGCCGGCGAAGGCGCCAATGTCGCGATCTGCGCGCGCCATGAGGAGCAGATCCGCAATGCCGTCGGCGCCCTCAAATCCAAAGGCGTGCGCGCGGCCGGCGCGAGCGTCGACATCACCGACGGCGATGCGCTCAAGGCCTGGATCGCGCGGGCGGGCAAGGAACTGGACGGCATCGACCTGCTGTTCTCCAACGCCGGCGCCATGGCCCAGGGCGCCGACCCCGCCTCGTGGGAAGCGAATTTCAAGCTCGACGTGTTGGGCGCGGTGAACGCCTTCGACGCGGCACGTCCGTTCCTGGAAAAGGCGGCGGAGAAGAACGGCGATGCCGCGTTCATCATCATTGCTTCGGTTTCCGCGGCGGAGACCGACAGCGCGGGCTCCTACGGCCCGATCAAGGCGGCGCTGATCCACTATGCCAAGGGCCTTGCGCGCCAGCACGCCAAGCGGCGCATCCGCATCAATGTCGTCTCGCCCGGCATGGTCTATTTCGAGGGCGGCGTGTGGAACATGGTGGAGCAGAACTCGCCGGACTTCTTCAAGCAGGCCGTCGCGCGCAATCCGACGGGCCGCTGCGCGACGCCGCAGGAGATCGCCAATGCTGCTGTTTTCCTGGCGAGCCCGGCGTCGTCCTACACGACCGGCGTCAACCTTCTGGTGGACGGCACCATCTCGCGGCGGGTGAATTTCTGATGGCAGGCAAGGCGCGGGGACGCAAGTCCATCTTCATCACGGGCGCAGCGAGCGGCATCGGCCGCGCCACCGCCAAGCTGTTCTGCGAGAAGGGTTGGTTCGTCGGGGGCTTCGACGTCAACGATGCGGGGCTGCAGTCGCTGGCACAGGAACTGGGCCACGACAACTGCATCACCGTGCGGCTTGACGTCACCGACAAGAAGAACTTCGCAGAGTCGATCTCGGCCTTCGGCATCGAGACCGACGGCACGATGGACCTGCTGTTCAACAACGCCGGCATCGGCGAAAGCGGCTTCTTCGAGGACGTGCCGTATGAGGCGGCGCTGCGCGTGGTGCAGGTCAATTTCGTGGGCGTATTGACGGGAATCTATCTCGCGCTGCCGCTGCTGAAGGCGACGAAGAATTCGCTCTGCTTCACCACTTCGTCGTCATCGGCGACCTATGGCATGCCCAAGCTCGCGGTCTATTCCGCGACCAAGCACGCCGTAAAGGGGCTGACCGAGGCGCTGTCGATCGAATTCGCGCGTCACGGCATCCGCGCCGCGGACACCCTGCCAGGCCTCATCGACACTGCCATCCTGCGCAACACGCCCAACCGCTCCGACGGTACGCGCAGCGCGGACGAAACGGAGAGCATGCTCGCCCAGGCGCCGAAAAAGGGTCCGTTCCGGCTGATCCCGCCGCGCATGGTGGCCGAAGCCGTCTGGAATGCCTATGCGGGCGACAAGCTGCACTGGTACGTGCCGCCCGAGATCGCCTGGATCGACCGCATCAAGGGCATCGCGCCCGAGTTCATGCGCGCGCGAATCCAGAAAATGATCGGCGGCATCGCGGGCAAGTAAGCCGCCTACAGAGCGCGCGAACGGACCCGCTTGTAGAACACGTGGTTGCCGATCTGCACGGTACGCTCCATGTCGGCGTCGTTGACCCAATCGGGTGAAATCGACGCGGCATGGAAGAACGTGGCGTTGCCGGTGATGTCGCGCAGCGCGATCTGGCCGCTCAGGATCTGCGCCGCCAGCACTTCGGATTGACGCCAGGCGCCTTGCGACTTGCGGTCCGCAAGATCGCCGTTGCAGGTGAAGGAGAACTGGCAGCCCGGGGCACCGGCGCCCTCATAGACCACGCTGCAGATCGAGTTGCCGTAATGGCCGTGCCGCAGGCGGTGGAACACCACCTCGGCGACCGCGAGCTGGCCTTCGCGGCCTTCGCCGCGGGCTTCGTAGTACATGACCTCGGACAGGCAGCGATGCTCGGCCAGAAGCTGCGCCAGCGCGACATCGGCCGCCGTGGCGTGTTTGACCGGAATCACAGGCGCGGGCGCCCGGACCGCCGCCTTGGGCGGGACCGCCTTGACCGGCGGGACGATCATCGTCACGGATTTATCCGTAGACGGATGATTGGCCGCTGCCGCGCCGACGACGGCGCTTCCCGCAGACAGGATGGCGGCGAGCGCAACGACCAGCACGCGGTCGGAGCGCAGTTGCACGTCTTTGATCTTGGGGTTCATGGTGGCAATCGACTCTTTCGGATCTCAGTTTGGTTGTTACGCTTCGCTTTAATTCCGAATGGTCCCCGCCCTCTTTGAATGTGCCCGGCCTTCTGCCAACGAAATCTCGAATCGTCAAATAAAAAAGTTATCAATCATGACGCGGCGTCATTTCGATGTGGAAATTCCAGGGTTTTCCTGCATCGTCCGTATACAGAGTTAATGCGATTAGGACGCTCGGCCTATCGCTTGATGGCTGCCTGTGCCGCCGCGAGTCGCGCAATTGGCACGCGAAAGGGCGAACACGACACGTAATCGAGTCCCGTTTCGTGACAGAATCGGATCGAATCCGGATCGCCGCCGTGCTCGCCGCAGATGCCGAGCTTGATGTCTTTTCGTGTGGCGCGTCCACGCTCGACTGCCATGCGCACGAGTTCGCCGACGCCGTCGCGATCGATGGAAACGAAGGGATCGCGCGTGATCAATCCCTTGGCGAGATACTCGGTGAGGAAGGTTCCGGAATCGTCGCGGCTCAATCCCAGCGTCGTCTGCGTCAGATCGTTGGTGCCGAAGGAAAAGAACTCCGCGCCCTTGGCGATGTCGCCCGCGCGCAACGCCGCGCGCGGCAGCTCGATCATCGTTCCGATGAGATAATCCGGCGCTTTCCCGCGTTCGGCCTTCACCGCTTCGGCGATGGCGGCGATGCGCGTTTTCAGCATCTCGAACTCGCTGGCGAAGCCGACCAGCGGGATCATGATCTCCAGCGTCACGGTGTTGGCGCCGGTCTGATGCACATTCAGCGCCGCTTCGAAGATCGCGCGCGCCTGCATCTCGTAGATTTCGGGATAAGTGACACCGAGCCGGCAACCGCGATGGCCGAGCATCGGATTGGTCTCGTGCAGCGCGATCAGACGCGCACGCAGCTTTGCCGGCGTGGAGCCCGCCGCGCGCGCGAGTTCCGCGATCTCCTCGTCCTTCTGCGGCAGGAATTCATGCAGCGGCGGATCGAGCAGGCGGATGGTCACAGGCAGTCCCTGCATCACCGTGAAGATTTTCTCGAAATCGGCGCGCTGCATGGGCAACAGCTTGGCCAGAGCCGCGTCGCGCTCGCTTTTGGCGTCGGCAAGGATCATCTGGCGGACGACGAAAATGCGGTCGGGCTCGAAGAACATGTGCTCGGTGCGGCAAAGCCCGATGCCCTCGGCGCCGAAGCGGCGCGCGGCGGCGGCATCGTTGGGTGTATCCGCGTTGGTGCGCACTTTGAGCCGGCGCAGCTTGTCCGCCCATTGCATCAAGGTCGCGAAATCGCCGGTGAGTTCGGGCTGGCGCATCGCCACCTTGCCCTTGAACACTTCGCCGGTGGTGCCGTCGATGGTGACGACGTCGCCGCGCTTCAGCATGACGGCACCCGCCATCATCGTGCCGGCGCCCGCGTCGATCCTGAGCATCCCCGCGCCCGAGACGCAGGGCCGCCCCATGCCGCGCGCGACCACCGCCGCGTGACTGGTCATGCCTCCGCGGGCGGTGAGGATTCCGCGCGCCGCGTGCATGCCGTGGATGTCCTCAGGACTGGTTTCGTTGCGCACCAGGATGATGTCGTGGCCGTCGGCGGCAAGCTTCTCCGCTTCGTCGGCAGTGAACGAGATCTGGCCCGTGGCCGCGCCGGGAGACGCGCCCAGACCCGCCGCGATACGCTCCTTCGGCGCCTCGGGATCCAGCGTGGGATGGAGGAGCTGGTCGAGCGCCATGGGGTCGACTCGCGCGACCGCTTCCTGCTCGGAAATCAGCGTCTCGCCCACCATGTCGACCGCGATCTTGAGCGCCGCTTCGGCTGTGCGCTTCCCGGTGCGCGTCTGCAGCATGTAGAGCGTGCCGTCCTGGATCGTGAACTCGACGTCCTGGGTGTCGCGATAGTGCTTCTCGAGCGTGTCGCAGATGGATTTGAGCGTGGCGTAGGCTTCGGGCATCGCCTCTTCCATCGACGGCTTCTTGCCGCCCTGGCGCTCGCGCACGATTTTGGAAATCGGTTGCGGCGTGCGGATGCCGGCAACGACGTCCTCGCCCTGGGCATTGATCAGGAACTCGCCGAACAGGATGCGCTCGCCGGTCGCGGGATTGCGCGTGAAGGCGACGCCGGTGGCCGAGGTCTCGCCGCCGTTGCCGAACACCATCGCCTGCACGTTCACCGCCGTGCCCCAATCGTCGGGGATGGAATTGAGCTTGCGATAAGTCTTGGCGCGCGCCGAATTCCACGAGCCGAACACCGCGCCGATGGCGCCCCAGAGCTGCTTGTCCACGTCGTCGGGAAACGGCTCGCCGCGCTCCTTGGCCACACGCCGCTTGTACGCCGCCACCAGCCGCTCGAGGTCTTCGGTTTCCAGATCGGTGTCGAGCTCGATGCCTTTGGCCTCCTTGGTCTCGTCGAGCAGCTCCTCGAACAGGCCATGCTCGAGCCCGAGCACGACGTTCGAATACATCTGAATGAAGCGGCGATAGGAATCGAACGCGAAGCGGCGATTGCCGGTGCGCTTTGCCAGCCCTTCCACGGTTTCGGCGTTGAGCCCGAGATTGAGCACCGTGTCCATCATGCCCGGCATCGAAGCGCGCGCGCCGGAACGCACCGAGACCAGCAGCGGATGTTCGGCATCGCCGAAGCGTCCGCCCGCGATCTCGCCGATGCGCGCGAGCGCCTGTACGACGGCCGGTTTGAGATCGTCCGGATAGGCGCCCTTATGCGCGGTGTGAAAGGTGCAGACTTCGGTGGTGATCGTGAAGCCGGGCGGCACGGGCAGGCCGAGGTTGCTCATCTCGGCCAGGTTCGCGCCCTTGCCGCCGAGCAGGTTCTTCATCGTGGCGGCGCCTTCCGCCGCTCCGTCGCCGAAACTGTAGACCCATTTCGTCATTCGAGCTCTCCCGCGCCGGCGCCCACTTTGTCACGCGGGCACGGCACCGGCAAAACGAATCCGGCTAGGCTGCGGTCCATTGTCGAAGGGAATTTGGCGATGATCATGCCGCCGATCTTCCTGCCCATGGGCGCGCTCGCGCTCCTTACCTTCCTAGTCCTGATGATCGTGCCGCTGCGGCGCTTCGGCTCGGTACGCGCCGGCCATGTCGGCCCCCACGACTTCAAGTTCGGAGAGTCCGCAAAGGTTCCCGGGCTGGTCTCGATCCCCAACCGCAACTACATGAATCTGCTCGAATTGCCGATCCTGTTCTATGTGCTCTGCCTGATGCTGGCGGTGTCGCAACGCGCGGACGATACGTTCGTGGCGCTGGCCTGGGGGTATGTAGCCTTGCGCGCGCTGCACAGCCTGGTCCATCTCACCGTCAACCACATCCTGATCCGCCTCAGCGTGTTCGCGGGGAGCAATTTGGTGCTGCTGGCGATGTGGGTGATGTTTTTCCTGCCGCTGTTCCGCTAGCATCGCCGTCCGGATTACGGAGACCCACATGGCCCTGCGCAAATTCATCATCGAACGCGACATCCCTGCCGTCGGCTCATTCGAGCGCGAACAGTTCAAGGCGGCCGCCGCAAAGTCGAACGAGGTCCTGGCGCAGCTCGCCCCCGATATCCAGTGGCAGGAGAGCTATGTCGCCGCCGACAAGACCTTCTGCGTCTATCTCGCCAAGGACGAGGCGGTCATCAAGAAGCATTCCGAGATGAGCGGCTTCCCGGCCAGCAAGATCACCGAGGTGCGCAAGATGATCGACCCGACGACGGAGCACGAGGGGGCGTGATTTCCGGCGGTGCCGGAAACGGAAATCGGAAGTCGGAAATCAGAAGTCAGAACAATTCCGATTTCCGACTTCTGACTTCTGACTTCTGACTTCTGACGCTCCGAAGGAGCGTCACCCTTCCACTCGCGAAAAATCCGCCACCTGATGCAGCGCCGCGCGCAGGCGGGAGAGCAGTTTCAGCCGGTTCTCGCGCAGGCGCGCATCCTTGTCGTTCACCGTGACGCGGTCGAAGAAGGCGTCGACCGGCTTGCGCAGCCGCGCCATCACCGCCATCGCCTCGACGAAACGCTCGCGCACCACTTCCGAAGCCAGCATTTCGGATGCCGTGGCCAGTTCGACATAGAGCGTCTTCTCTTCCGGCGCGACGAGCGCTTCGGGATCGGGCTCGCCGTCGAAGCCCATCTTGTCCTTCTTCTCTTCGGCCTTGAGGATGTTTGCGGCGCGGCGGTAGGCGGTGAGCAGGTTGGCGCCGTCGTCGCTCCTGAGAAAACTCTGCAACGCTTCGACCCGCGCCACGAGCCGCGCCAGATCGTCGGCGGCGCCGAGCGAGAAGACGGCGTCGATCAGGTCGTGCCGCGTTCCCTTGTCGCGCAGCGCCACTTTCAGGCGGTCGGCGATGAAGGTGAGGATTTCGTCCCATTGCGCCTGATCGGATGTGCCGGGTTGGGTCTCGCGCGCGAGGCGCAGCACTTCGTCCGCCGTGCCCTCGAGCAAGGCGGCATTCGATAGATCGCCGCGCAGGCGCTCGTCGAGATCGGCAAGGCGTTTGGGATCGGCCAGCGCATAGCAGAGCCGCGCAACGAGGGTGAGCGGCAGTCGCAGGCCGTTCTCCAGCACGATGCGGATGATGCCGAGCACGGTGCGGCGCAGCGCGAACGGATCCTTCGAGCCCGTCGGCCGCTCGCCCGCACGCCACAGGAAGATCAACGTGTCGAGCTTCTCCGCCAGCGCCACGACGCGCGAAACCGGCGCCGCCGGCGCCGCATCCGAAGGGCCCAGCGGACGATAGTGATCGGCGATGGCATCGGCGACGGCAGCGTCCTCGCCGTCGGCCTTGGCGTAATAGCGGCCCATGATCCCTTGCAGCTCAGGGAACTCGCCCACCATGCCGGTTGTGAGATCGGCCTTGCAGAGCAACGCCGCGCGATGCGCCTGCGCCACGTCGGCCTTGAGCAGGCGCGCAAGCAGCATCGCGAGCAGAGTGATGCGCGTCGCGCGTTCGTACTGCGTGCCGGCCTTGGCGTGGAAGACGATGCCCTTGAGATCGCCGACCCGATTGACCAGCGCCGTGTGCCGGTCCTGATCCCAGAAGAACCGCGCATCGGCGAGCCGCGCGCGCAGCACGCGCTCATTGCCCTCAATGATGGTCTTGCCGCCGTCGCCGGCGATCATGTTGGCGACGACGGCGAAGCGCGGCGCCATCCTGCCGCCCTCGCGTTCGCGCAATGAGAAATACTTTTGGTGCCGGCGCATTGCGGTCTGCAGCACTTCCGGCGGCAAGTCCATGAAACGCTCATCGATCTTGCCGATCATTACCAGAGGCCATTCGGCGAGGCCGGCGACCTCGTCGGCAAGGCCTTCGTCCTCTATCGGCTCCAGGCCCAGCGCGAATGCCTTCTGCTTCAGATCGTTGACGATAATTTCCTTGCGCCGCTGACCGTCGAGAACGACATGCGCATCGCGCAGACTCTTCTCGTAATCCTCGAAATGGCGAACCGCGATCGCGCCCTTCGAGAGGAAACGGTGCCCGACCGTCGCGTTGCCGCTTTTGACGCCGGCGAATTCGAACGGCACGATCTCGCCGTCGAACAGCGCAACGATGGAATGCAGCGGCCGCACCCAGCGCACCCCGCTTCCCGGGAAGCGCATCGATTTCGGCCACGGCATCTGCGCCAGCACGTCAGGCAAACACTCCGCCAGCACCTGCGTCGTCGCGCGGCCCTTGCGCGCGATCACGGCGACATAGAACTCGCCTTTGCCGTCGTTCTGTTTTTGACACTGGTCGAGCGTGACGCCGGCGCTGCGCAGGAAGCCTTCGACGGCTTTTTCCGGCGCGCCGACGCGCGGCCCCTTCTTCTCTTCGCTGACGTCGGGCTGCTTCGCCGGCAACCCCTCGATTGCCAGCGTGAGCCGCCGCGGACCCGCGAAGGCCTTGGCGCCTTCGAACAGCAGGCCGCGGTCGCTCAGCGCGCCGACGACGAGACGCTCCAGATCCCTCGCCGCCTGCGCCTGCATGCGCGCGGGGATCTCCTCGCTGAGGAGTTCGAGGAGGAAATCAGGCATTGCCGCCTCCCCTCGCCAAAAAGCTGTCATCCCCGGCCGAGCGAACGCAGTGAGCGAGGGGAAGGGGACCCAGGCGGTTCGGCGGTCTCCGTCGTGGAAATTGTGGGTTCGTGCGATTCTCGCTGAAGCGAGCGCATTGCGCGACCTGGGTCCCCTTCCCTCGCCGCGCGCGCGACCGAACCCGTGGCAACAGCATTGATGCGCGCGCCGCTCGCCGGGGATGACAGTGTTTGTTTGAACGAGCGTCCATCAAGCGACCCTCGGCGAGTACGAACCCATCGGCGATTCGAGCCAGGCTTCGCAGCACCCCTTCGCCAACGCGCGCACGCGACCGATATAGGCCGCACGCTCGGTGACACTGATCACGCCGCGCGCGTCCAGCAGATTGAAGCAGTGGCTCGCTTTGATGCACTGATCGTAGGCCGGCAGCACGAGCTTTTTGGGTTCCGCCAGCAGCGCGCGGCATTCGCGCTCGGCATCGGCGAAGTGGCGAAACAGAAGCTCCGTGTCGGCGCGCTCGAAATCGAAGGTGGAGAACTCGACCTCGCTCTGGTGGAACACCTCGCCGTAGCGGAAGCGATCATTGTAAGCGAGGTCGTAGACGAACTCGACGTTCTGCACATACATCGCCAGCCGCTCGAGCCCATAGGTGATCTCCGCCGACACCGGATCGCAGTCGATGCCGCCGACCTGCTGAAAGTACGTGAACTGCGTGATCTCCATGCCGTCGCACCACACTTCCCAGCCCAGCCCCCAGGCGCCCAGCGTCGGGCTTTCCCAGTCGTCCTCGACGAAGCGGATGTCGTGTAGCGCCGGATCGAGCCCGATGGCGCGCACGCTGCCGAGATATAGATCGAGCACGTCCTTCGGCGCGGGTTTCAGGATCACCTGGAACTGATAGTAGTGCTGGAGGCGGTTGGGATTCTCGCCATAGCGTCCGTCCTTGGGCCGGCGCGACGGCTGCACATAGGCCGCGCGCCACGGCCTGGGACCCAGCGCGCGCAAGGTCGTCGCCGGGTGGAACGTGCCCGCGCCCATCTCGACGTCATAGGGCTGCAGAATCAGACAGCCCTGTCCTGCCCAATAGTTCTGCAGCGCCAGAATGAGGTCCTGAAACGTCTTCGCCACGGCGGATGCCTGGAATTTCGGGCGGAAACCTACAGAGCGCGCCCTTCGGCGACAAGCAGCGCCGCCCCTTCGCGCAGGATCGCATCGGCCGCGGCGGTGGAGCGGCCGTCGTCTTCGTGCAGCACCAGACCGGGCAGCAGCGCGAGCGGATGGTTCGAACCCTTGCGCACCTGGACGATGATCCGTTTGGCAGGCGAGTCGGCACGCGGCCACAGCGGGAAGACCGCCACGCCGCGCTCGGGAAGATTCGCCAGCGCCTCGCCCAGACGGTCCGCGCGCAGGATGGCGGTGAACGTGCCGCCGCTCGCCGTGCGTTTCAATCCGGTTCGAAGCCAGTCGCGCAGCCGGCCGGCGTCCATCAAGGCGCGGCTGCGGGCAGCATCGGGCGACGAATCGCCCTCTGCGTGGTGGAACGGCGGATTGCAGAACACATGCGCGAAGTCCCGCTTCATTTCCCGCGGTAGTGCAAGGACGTCGGCCCGAACGAAATGTGTGCGGGCCTCGAACTCATTGGCGGCCGCATTGCGGTTGGCAAGATCGACGAGTGCCTCGTCGATTTCGACGCCGGTGACCGCGCAGTCAGGAACGCGCCATGCCAGGCACAAGCTCGCCGTGCCCGCACCGGCGCCCAGTTCCAAAACCTCGTTGCCGGCCTTGGCGGGAATTGCCGCGGCCAGCATCACGGCGTCCAACCCGGAGCGAAATCCGTCTTCGGGCTGGGCGACGATCACCCGCCGGCGCAGGAACCGCTCCTCGGCGCTCATGAGGCTTCGGCGGCGAGGCCCTCGCGCAGGATCTGGTCGGCACGGTCATGGTCCTCATCGGCCACCATGAGACGGCGCGGCAAAATGCCCAAGCTGCCTTCCATCAGGCTCATTTGCTGGTCGAAGCGCCAGCAGGGAATTTCCGCATCCTTGAGAAGGGCTTCCGCGAAATCCAGCGTCACCGCGTTGTTGCTCTGAAGAACGGTCTTCATCTGCCATCCCCCTGGCGCATGGCGGGTTGCGGCTTGACCCGATCAAGCCCGTCCCTAATGTCGCAAGGACAGGTGGGGACGGCAAGGCGCACGCGCATGCTCAAGGACGACACGCTCGTTTCGAACGCCGCGGTTTCGCCCGTGGAGCGGCTGAACGCGCTCGTGGCCGCGGACATGGCGGCGACCGACCGGCTGATCCACGAGCGCATGGGCAGCGCCGTAGTGCTGATTCCCGACCTCTCGCGCCACCTGATCGATTCCGGGGGCAAGCGGCTTCGCCCGCTGCTCACCCTCGCCTCGGCGCTGCTCGGCGGCTACCGCGGCGAGGGACATACCCGCCTTGCCGCGGCGGTCGAGTTCATCCACACGGCGACCTTGCTGCACGATGATGTGGTGGACGAGAGCTCGCTTCGGCGGGGAAAAGTTTCGGCCAACATCGTCTGGGGCAACAAGCCCAGTGTTCTCGTCGGCGATTTCCTCTTCAGCCGCGCCTTCCAGCTCATGGTCGAGACGGAAAGTTTGCGCGTACTCGACATTCTCTCAAACGCCTCGGCGGTGATTGCCGAAGGCGAAGTGCTGCAGCTCAAATCCGCCAACAATCTCGCCGTCAGCGAAGAGGATTATCTGAAAGTCATCAGCGCCAAGACCGCGGCGCTGTTCGCGGCGGCGGCGGAATCGGGCGCCGTGATCGCCGGACAATCTGCCGAACGCATCCAGGCGATGCACGATTTCGGCTACAATCTCGGCATCGCGTTCCAGCTCGTCGACGACGCGCTCGACTATTCCGGGCGCCAGGCCTTGATGGGCAAATCCGTGGGCGACGATTTCCGCGAAGCCAAAGTCACCCTGCCAGTGATCCTCGCCCATGCGCGCAGCGACGAGGCGGCGCGAAAGTTCTGGAAGCGCGCCATCGAGACCGGACCGCAGTGCGAAGCCGATCTCGACCGTGCCATCACGCTGGTCGAGGAGACCGGCGCCATCGGCGAGACGATGGCGCGGGCGCGGGCCTATGCCGAGCTGGCCCGGCGCTCGCTCGCGCCGCTGCCCGAAGGCGAGATCCATTCCGTCCTCGCCGATATCGCCGATTTCTGCGTCGAGCGCGCGTACTGAGATTCGCTCCTATGAGAGCAGCGCGGTGTTGACCTGCATGCAGGTCGCCGCCGCCCACCCATCCGCGTCGTCGACATAGATGACGTTGGGGATCAGCGTCTGGGTGATTCCACCATTGCCGAGCCACGCGGTGATGTTCGGCACCAGCGCGTTGTTCGCCTGCGTGGCAAGCTCGTCGATACAAGTCGAGCCGCTCGACGCTTGTGTGGCGCTCAAGGTCAGCGTCCAAGACAGCAGGAACATGTCGCCTCCGTGATTGTCGGCGTTGTCGAGCTTGGTGTGCTGGTCGTTCACCATCGTGTCGAGCGTGTTGGTATTCGAATAGACGTCATACACGACCAGATCGGCGTTGAATTGCGGATTCTGGGGGTTGAAATCCGCATACGAGTAGATGCCGGATTGCGCCGAGCCTGAAGGCAATTTGTCGAATACGGCGAAAACCGTACCCGCATTGGCAATCAGCGAACTCATCGGGATCTGGGCCAGCCGGTTTCCCGTATTGTTGACGAACAGATAGCTGCCGAGCGTGTTTTTCACCTGGTTGATGAGTGCGTTCATCTGACTCTGCGTGAAGCCGAACGTGCTCGTCGTGCGATCAAGATAGTGGGAGAATTTGAGAATGATCAGTTCCTTGGCGCCGGCCTGAAGGAACTCCTTCACGTTGTTGAGGATGTTCTGCAGCAAATCGCCGTCGCAACCCTGGATTCCCACCGTTGTGTTCGAGAAATGACCGCAATACATCGTGTTGCCGGAGTCAATGACGGGACGCAGGTCGAAATACCGCACGCCGGCAGAAAGCATTCCCAGCATCGTCCTGTTCTGCGTTTCGGTGTTGCACGCGGTGCCGAAGGTCGAGCAGTTCTGCGCCATGTACATTGCCGCATCGTGTGCGCCCGGAAGGCTGATCTGCTTGAGGTTCTTGTCCTTGATGAGATTGTAGTTGGCGTGCATCCAATTGGTGATGTCCTGGGTGTAGGTGAAGGAGCCCCAGATCTTGTCGCTGCCGCTTCCGGACCCGCGCCAGGCCATCGACAGCGAATTGCCGAGCACGGCCATCGCCGGCGTGTCGGAGTCGCCGAAATTGCTCACCCGCTGCTGGCCGGACCATGCCGAGCCGTTATAGGCGGCGCAATAGATGTTGCTGCTGCCGCTGCCCGCGCCGCGCCACTCCATGTAGAGCAGATCGTTGAACTCGCACAGCGCCGGCGTGCCCGAGATTCCGAAGCTTCCCGCGCGGTTCTGTCCGCCCCAGGCCGAGCCGTTGAAGGGCGCGTAGTAGATCTTGTCGTCGCCGCCGCCGGCGCCGCGCCAGGCCATATAGAGAAAGCTTCCATAGGCGCAAAGCGCGGGATCGCCCGAGATTCCGAAGCTCCCGGCGCGGTTCTGCGAGCCCCAATTCGCGCCATCGAACGGCGCATAATAGATCTTGTCGTCGCCGCTGCCGGCGCCACGCCATGCCATCCACAGCCTGCTGCTGTAGGCCGCCAATGCAGGAGAGCCGGAGATGCCGTAACTGGCGGCGCGGTTCTGCCCGCTCCAGGATGAGCCGTCGAAGTACGCGTAGTAGATCTTGTCGCTGCCGTCGCCGGCCCCACGCCAGGCCATGTAGAGCCTGTCGTTGTAGACGGCGAGCGCTGGCGAGCCCGAAATGCCGAAGCCCCCCGCGCGGTTCTGCTGGGACCACGAAACGCCGTCGAACGATGCGTAATAAATCTTGTCGCTGCCATCGCCCGCGCCGCGCCAGGCCATGTAAAGCTTTCCGTTATAGTTGGCGAGCGCCGGTGCGCCTGAGATTCCGAAACCGCTGATGCGATATTGCGGGCTGAAATAGAGCGTTACGTCGGTCATGTCGTGCCCCCTGAAGCCTTTGGCGGCAACGTCGTAATTCTCCTTAGACTCGAATACAACAAAAAATCGCCTTAGATAGTATTGCCGTGATGTCGCACGGGGCGTGCGTGGGAGCGCATTGTCGAGCGCTTGCACGCAGAAGTAGCGATGGCGATCGGGCGCCCCGAACTGCCGCGGCGTTGAAGGCGAGCGGCTAGACCGCGCTTGTCGCGCGCACCCACCATTTTGAGTGAACATTCGCGATCGCGGCAGCCGCCCGGCGCGCGTTGTCGCCGCTGTCGAACAACCCGAAACAGGTCGCGCCGCTTCCCGACATACGCGCAAGGCGAACGCCTGACGACGCGCCAATGGTACCAAGCACTTCCTCGATCGCCGGCTCGATTTTGCATGCCGGCGCTTCGAGATCGTTGGCCGTTGACGATAGAAAGGCAAAGAATTCGTCGGCCGACCGGAAGCCGTCCGGCAATTCGAGTTCCGTGCCGTGCCGCGTCACGAGCGTTCGGAAAACCTCCGCGGTGCCGACGGCGAGGCCGGGATTGACGAGCAGCATCGGCAGCGGCGGAACGCCGGCGAGCGGGCGGACGATTTCGCCGCGACCCTCCATCCATGCGGGCCGGCTCGCGACACAGATCGGCACATCGGAGCCGATGCCAGCGGCGATTTCGAAGAGGTCGTCTCGGCCCTTGCCCAGCGCGCGCAGCACCGCGGCTGCGTCCGCGGAGCCGCCGCCGATGCCCGATGCGACGGGCAAGTTCTTCGTCAGCACGATATGCGCTTGCGCATCCAAGGCGCGCGCAGCCTTGAGGACCAGATTGTCCTGCGCGTCGGAAAGCCCGCGCGCGAACGGACCCTCGATGGCAAGCGTCAGCGCGTTCGCCGGCGCGAAGCGAAGTTCGTCGCCGACATCGGCGAACACGACAAGGCTCTGCAGCGCGTGATAGCCGTCGGCGCGCTTCGCCCCGACATGCAGGAACAGATTGATCTTCGCGCGCGCCCGTTCGAACGCCGGCAAACTCACTGCGCCGCCGTCTCGAGCTTCTTCTCGATCTCGCTCTTCTGCGCGGCCTCCGCGCCGAAGGCGATGGCGTGGTTCCACTGGAACTGCGCGTCGAGCTTGCGGCCGACCTTCCACAATGCGTCGCCATAGTGATCGTTGATCGTGGGATCGCCAGGCACGAGCAGCACCGCGTCCTCGAGCGTCTTCGCGGCGTCGCCGTAGCGGCCGAGCTTGTAATAAGCCCAGCCCACGCTATCGATGATGTAGCCGTCATAGGGCTTGAGGGAGCGCGCACGCTCCAGCATGGCGAGCGCCTCTGTGCTGTCGCGGCCCCGGTCGACCCAGCTATAGCCGAGATAATTGAGCGCCTGGGCTTCGTCGGGGCTGAGCGCCAGCGCCTGTTTCAGATCGGCTTCGGCGGCCTTCCAATCACCTGCCTTGTCCTCGGCGGCAGCGCGTGAGAAGAACAGGATCCAGTCCTTCTTCACGGGCGTCTTCGTCGCCGCGATGGCATTGGAATAGGCCTTCGCCGCGTCGGCGTAGCGGTTTGCGGTCCGATAGCAGTCGCCCAGCGCCGACCATGTCTGCACGTCGCCCGGGTCGCTGTCCGCCAACGCCTTCAGATCGCGGATGGCATCGTCGGTCTTGTCCAGCCGCGCCTCGTCGGTGGCGATCTCGATGGCGGCCAACCGGTGATATGGCGAAGACGCATCCACCTCGCGATAGGCATCGATGGCATCGCCAAGCTTCTGCAAGGTCTCGAACCTGTCTCCCAGGATGATATTGCCCAGGTCGAACTCGGGCCGGAGATAGAGCGCAAGGCGCAGATAGAGCACCGAAACTTCCGCGCTCGCGTCCTCGCTCAGCGACGCGCCGATGCTGAAGAGCGCTTCCGCCACGCCATCCTGCGGATGCTCGATGAGCGGCGCGGGACGCACGCCGTGGGCAAGCCGGTCCCTGCCGGTATCGGCGATCGGCGTCAGGCCGGCATTGTGCGCAAGACCGTCATAATAGGCCTGCGCCTCCGCCTTGGGCGCGTTGCGCTCGAGGAACCGTCCATAGGCTTCCATGACGCGGGGCGAGGCGCCTTCCGCTTTTACGGCGTCGCGGTAGACGGCCTGGGCATCCGATTTGCGGCCAAGATATTCGAGCACCAGCGCCTTGTGCAGCGCCATCACGCCTTCGGCGCCGGGCTGACCGTGCAAGGAGTCGACAGCGGCAAGCGCCGCCGCACCATCGCCCGCGCCGGCGGCGGCCCAGGCCGTAATCAGCGCGGCGGTGATGTTGACCGCGGAATTATTCCCGGACTTTGCGATCTGCTCGCGCGCTTGTGCGTAGTCGCCGCGCTTCATCGCCGTCACCGCCAGCACCAGCCGTGCCGCACGGTCGTCCGGCGCGGTCGCCACCAGCCGCTTCGCGATCGCGCTTGCGCTATCGATGTCGCCGGACGACGTCGCGTAGAAGAAGGCGAGCGTCATCAGCGAGGAGTCGCCGGGATCGCGCTCGAGGCTTTCGCGATAGAACTTTGCGGCGTCGGCCATGTCGTGTTCGTTGGCGGCGATGCGCGCGGAGAGGTAGGCGCCGAAACTCAATGCGTCGGGGTCCTGCGGCACGGCGGCTTGAACATTGGCGGCCACCAGGCCCAGGGCAGCAGCGGCTGCCAACAACGGAATACGCAACGACAGCTCCTACATGTTCGAGTAGTTCGGCCCTCCGCCGCCTTCAGGCGTGACCCACGTAATGTTCTGAGACGGGTCCTTTATATCGCATGTTTTGCAATGAACACAGTTCTGCGCATTGATCTGGAAGCGTGGGCCTGCGGCCTCTTGAACCACTTCATAGACGCCGGCCGGGCAATAGCGCTGCGCCGGCTCGGCATATTCCGGAAGGTTTACCCTGATCGGGATGGACGGATCCTGAAGCACAAGGTGAACGGGCTGGTCCTCTTCGTGGTTCGTGTTCGACAGGAAGACCGAGGACAGCTTGTCGAAACTGAGCACGCCGTCGGGCTTGGGATAGGCGATGGCCCTGGCGCGGTCGGCGTGCCTGAGCGTGGCATAGTCGGGCTTGCGGTGCCGCAGCGTCCCGAACGGGCTGAACCCGAAGAGCTGGTTGCACCACATATCGAGCGCGCCGAGCGGAATGCCGAGAACGGTCCCGAACCTCGACCATAGCGGCTTGACGTTGCGAACGCGCTTCAGGTCCTTGTGCACGTGGCTGTAGCCGTAGGCGATCTCGTAGTCTTCGAGCACATCCGCCGAGCGGCCTTCGCCCAGCGCAGCGAACGCGGCTTCCGCCGCCATCATCCCGGTCTTCATGGCGTTGTGGCTGCCCTTGATGCGGGGCAAGTTGACGAAGCCGGCGCTGCAGCCGATCAGCGCGCCACCCGGGAAGACAAGCTTGGGCACCGACTGATAACCGCCTTCGGTGATCGCGCGCGCGCCGTAACCCACACGCTTGCCGCCTTTGAGCATCTCCGCGATCATGGGGTGGTGCTTGAAGCGCTGGAACTCGTCGAAGGGCGAAGTGTAGGGGTTCCAGTAGTTGAGATGGACGACGAAACCGATGGCGCAGAACCTCTCGCCCCAGTGATAGATGAAGGCGCCGCCGCCGGTGCGGTTGTCCAAAGGCCAGCCCATGGTATGCAGCACCATGCCCTTGCGGTGGCGTTCCGGATCGAGCTCCCACAGCTCCTTGAGCCCGATGCCGAATTTCTGCGGCTCGCGGTTTTCATGCAGCTTGTAGTGGGCGATCAGCTGCTTGCTGAGCGAACCCCGCGCGCCTTCGGCGAACAGCGTGTATTTGCCGAGCAGGTTCATGCCGGGCGTGTAGGAATCCTTATGGTGGCCGTCGCGCGCCACGCCGAGATCGCCGGTGACGACGCCTTTGATTTCTCCCTTGTCGCCGAAGATGAGATCGGCCGCCGGGAAGCCGGGATAGATTTCGACGCCGAGAGCCTCGGCTTGCTGCCCCAGCCAGCGGCAGAGATTGCCGAGGCTGACGATGTAATTGCCGTGATTGCTCATCAGCGGCGGCATGGCGAAGTTCGGCAACCTGACCGCGCCCGCAGGCCCCAGGAAATAGAACCTGTCGGCGGTGACCGGCGTGTCGACCGGCGCGCCCTTTTCCTTCCAATCCGGAATCAATTCGTTGAGCGCGATGGGATCGATCACTGCACCCGAAAGAATATGCGCGCCGATTTCGGAGCCTTTTTCCAGAACGCAGACGCTGACCTCGCGGCCTTGCTCGGCGGCGAGCTGCTTCAGCCGGATCGCGGCGGAAAGTCCGGCGGGCCCGCCGCCGACGATCACCACGTCGTATTCCATGCTTTCGCGTTCGACCGGATCCGCCATGACCGTCCCAAAAACCAAGGTTCTCATGGTTTATGGCGCCCCGGGATTGGGCGATGCAATCCCCCCTGGCAGCCGCTAGATTGGGGCCGGATCGGGCATGAGGACCTAAGTGAATCAGGAATCGCTCTCCGCGCTGGCTTGGCTGGTCGAAGCCGGCGCCGACGAAGCGGTCGGCGAGACGCCGGTGAACCGGTTTGCGGCGGCGCGGCCGCAAACTCTGGCCACCCTTCGCCCTGGGGAAGAATCGAAAACTCCGAAGAACTTTCCGCGAGGGGGCAAGGCTGCACCGATCAATCCCTCCCCAAAATCTGCTGCGCAGAGTTCGGCCCTCGCTCCCACCGACGATCCCATCGGCGATGCCATCGCGCGGGCGCGCGCTGCAAACACCCTGGCGGAACTCAAAGCCGCGCTCGAAGGTTTCGAAGGCTCGAGCCTGAAGCGCGGCGCGACCAACACCGTCTTCGCCGACGGCAATCCCTTAAGCCGCATCCTCTTCATCGGCGAAGCACCGGGCCGCGAAGAGGACCGCCAAGGGCTTCCCTTTGTCGGCCGCGCGGGAAAATTGCTCGACAAGATGCTGGCCGCGATCGGCCTCGACCGCAGCTCCGCCTACATCACCAACGTCCTCAACTGGCGCCCGCCGGACAACCGCGATCCCTCGCCCGAAGAGGCGGCGATGGCGCTGCCCTTCCTGCGCCGCCATATCGAACTGGTTAATCCTCTGCTGATCGTACTGCTCGGCGGCACGGCGGTTCGCCACGTCATGGGACAGAGCGAAGGAATCTTGAAGACAAGGGGCCGCTGGCTCGATTACAACGTGCTCGGCCGCATGGTGCCGGCGCTGCCGACCTTGCATCCCGCCTATCTTTTGCGCCAGCCCGCGCATAAGCGGCTGGCATGGCGCGACCTGCAGGCCGTGGGGCAGAAGATCGAAATTTTGCGCGCCTCGGAATCCTGACCGCGCGCGACGACGAAAGGGACTTCGATGGCCATTCGCCGCCTTGCTCTCGCCTTGCTGATCGGACTTGCGACCACCCTGCCCGCATCGGCGCAGACGAGTGTCGAGCCGGCCGTGCTGTCGAGCGCGGATGCCGAACGCTATCGCAAAATCTTCATCGACGAGCGCGAGGGACATTTCGACAAGGCCAAGGCCTTGATGGCGGAGGTCTCCGACACGTCGCTCAAAGGTTATGTGCTGGCCGCGCACTATCTCTCGCCGCGCGGCAAGCGAACGCCGCTGGCAGACCTGATCTCCTGGCTCGAGAACTATCGCGAACTTCCCGTCGCCGACGACATCTATCGGCTCGCCGTGAAGCGCTCGACCAAGCGCGTGCGCCGTCATCATCACACGATCCTGGTCGCGGTGGTGACGAACATCCCCGCGCCCGCCGGTCCGCCGCGCATGCGCGGCGGCGGCTATGAGGACGTCAACCTTCCCGATCCGCCCGTCTCCTCGCCTCAGGCGCGCGCAGCGCTCGACCAGATCAACCTGGACATCCGCAACGACGCGCCGGATGCCGCCTATGCGCTGCTTCAGCCTCTGATCGCCGATACCACGGTCCCCGCTTATGACGTGGCGCGCCTGTCCCAGCGCGTGGCGCAGTCCTACTTCACCGAAGGCGCAGACCAGCAAGCCTACGATCTCGCCGACAAGACCGCGGATACCGGCCGGCAATATGCGCCGCTTTTGGACTGGGTGGGCGGCCTCGCTGCGTTTCGCATGGGCCGGTATGGCGAGGCGGCGAAGCATTTCGAGGTCCTCGCACAAGTGGGATCGGTGCCGAACTGGGTGCGCAGCGGCGCCGCCTTCTGGGCGGCGCGCTCCTACATGCGAACGGGCGATCCCAGCCGCGTCGTGACCTTGCTCAAAGCTGCGGCGCGCGAAGAGCCCACTTTCTACGGCCTGCTCGCCGAACAACTTCTGGCGGTCGATACGCAGTCCGGCTTCACAGATCCTGTGCTCGACGCAGCGAGCTTCGGACGGCTGATGCAAAGCGCAGCGGCCCACCGCGCCGTCGCCTTGTGGCAAGCCGGCGCGCGCAGCCATGTCGAGGACGAGATGGTGCGAGCCTTCTCGGAAATCGACAGCAAGCTCGACCCCGCCTACGCAGCACTGGCGCGCAAGCTCGATGCGCCGAATATGGAGCTGCGCGCGAGCGAAACCAGCGCTTCGCGCGGCATCGTCCTCACCGGCCTTTTTCCGGTCCCGCAATATGAACCCGTGGGAGGCTACACCATCGATCCCTCGCTTGTGCTTGCCATCACCCGCGCCGAGAGCCGTTTCCATGCCGACGCAGTGTCCACGGCAGGCGCGCGCGGGTTGATGCAGGTGATGCCGGGAACTGCTGTGCATCTGGGAGGTGCCGAAGCGGCCTCGCATCTGCTCGATCCGAGCTACAATCTGACGATCGGCCAGAGGCAGGTGGCCGAGTTGCTCAACCTCTACAACGGCAATCTGGTGGAGCTTTGCGCCGCCTATAACGCCGGGCCGGGAAAAGTTTCGAACTGGATGGCCGCGCGCGACGGAAAAGGCGACGACGCACTGCTCTTCATCGAAAGCATGCATGCGCCGGAGACCAGGCTCTACGTGAAGCGGGTGCTGACATACCATTGGATGTATCGGCGGCGTCTGGGTCTCGACGCCGTGACGCTCAAGGAGACTGCTGCGGGCCAGTGGCCGATTTACGTTCCGCCTGCGCAATCCGCTCCGCCGCCGCCCGCAGAATCGCCGGAGGTAAACAGTGCCCCCACCGCACCGGATTGACGAGACCAGGGCATTCGTCCCAGTCCGCATCGCGCTCTTGACGGTCTCGGACACCCGCGGCGCGAAGGACGACGTCTCGGGCGATACGCTCGCGGAACGCATCGCGGACGCGGGTCATGTGCTCGCGGCGCGGGTGCTGCTCCGCGATGAAGAGGCCGCCATCCGCGCGCAACTCCGGACTTGGATCGCCGACGCGAACATCGATGTCGTGATCTCGACGGGCGGCACCGGCCTGACAGGCCGCGACGTCACGGTTGAAGCCTTCAAGTCGGTGTTCGAGAAGGAGATCGATGGATTTTCCGTCGTATTTCATCAGATCTCCTACGAGAAGATCGGCACCTCGACCTTGCAGTCGCGCGCCTGCGCCGGCGTCGCCGGCGGCACGTATCTTTTCGCGCTGCCGGGTTCGCCCGGGGCGGTGAAGGACGGTTGGGACGGCATCCTCAAATGGCAGCTCGATATCCGCCACCGCCCCTGCAACTTCGTCGAGATCATGCCGCGGTTGATGGAGAGATAGGTTGCCGTCTAGATTCTCGCGCCGCCGGGTAGATGGCGCGCGAAATCCATAGAGTCGTGAAGGATCCGCAAGACATCGACGGCTCTGGAGTTCCGGTTCTCGACACGGAAGAATATCAGGTGACGTCCCTTATGGCGCATGCGCGCGACGCGAAGCGCGCGCAAGCCCTGCATGAGATCTTCGCGCGACTGCGTGCCGGCTACATCGGGACCGTTCATCAGAGCTTCAAGTGCGCGTGCCAGAGTTTGCTCGTAACTGCGCGCCTGCCTGTCGCCGAACCGGATCGCGGTCCAGCGCAGGATTTCGCGAAAGTCTGCTTCCGCCGCCTGGGATAGGCGGACAATCCATAACCCGCGCCGATGCTCATTCGGCGGCAATTTTCGCCGCCCCGGACCTCACGGCGTCCTCAGCGACGGCGCTGAGGTGGCGGCGCAAAGACTTGGCGTCGCCGAATGATCGGTAGCGGCCGGCCTTGATGTCATCGATGCCTGCCTGCAGTGCCTCGCGCAGGACCTTTAGCGCGGCCTTCTCCTCCACTGCGCGCCGCTCGATAAGGCGTATGCCCTCGCGAAGCACTTCGCTGGCGTTCTGATAGCGACCGGAGGCCACGAGCTTTTCGATCAACTTTGCTTGATGCGCGGTGAGAACGACATTGCGAGTTGGCATGTTGGAGGCCGGATTGATGCGTTGGCATAATATGCCAACGGAATTTTTTCAGCAAGGCGCAACTTGGAAGGCGCCGCAGATCGAGCTAGATTGCTGCCGCGTTGGAGACGGGAGAATTCGATGTCTGTCGCGGTCGTCGTCGGCACGCCGAAGGGCGCGGCCATCCTTCGAAGCAAGGACGGCAAGAGCTGGAGCGAAGAGTTCGTGATGCGCGGCTGGCCGGTGACGGCAAGCGCGCGCGACGACAAGGGTCGCACCTACGCGGCGGTCAACAGTCCGAACTACGGCGTGGCCTTGTTCGCAAGCGACGATCTCAAGACCTGGAGCCAGCTTCCCGCAGCACCTCGCTACCGGCCGGAGGACCGCGGCAATCCCGAGCATCACCGTATCGTCTCGCAGATGGATTTCGGCGGCCAGCTCAAGAGCGGCGGGCGGTTCGTCGACCAGATCTGGACGCTGATTTGGGCGCACGGAAATCTGTACGCGGGCGTTTCGGAAGCGGGCCTGTTCATCAGCCGCGACCGCGGCGAAAGCTGGGAGCCGGTGGACGGCTTCAACAACCAGCCCGGGCGCGAGAACTGGTTTCCGGGCTTCGGCGGATTGGGCGCGCACACGGTGCTCGTCGACGGCAACGATGCGAACCGGATGTGGGTGGGCGTCTCGGCTGCCGGCCTGTTCCGCAGCGACGACGGCGGCAAGACCTGGGCGCCGAAGAACAAGGGAGTCAATCCGGCAATCGAATCCGCGCCGGCGACGACGGGTCAGTGCGTCCATCACGTTGCGCACGACCCTGGCGACGCGAATGTCATGTTCCGCCAGGAACATCGCGGCGTCTATCGCAGCGACGACGGCGGCGACACCTGGCGCTGCATCGAGGATGGCCTGCCCGTGACCGAGCTTTCCGACGGCCATCGCTGCTCATTCGGCTTTCCCATGGTGATGGACCGCGCGTCGAAGAGCGTGTTCGTGGCGCCGCTTGACGGCGACAATTTCCGCTTTCCCCGCGGCGGTCAGCTTGCGGTCTATAAAACACAGGACGGCGAGCACTGGGACGCAAAAACCAACGGCCTTCCGGGCAACACCTTCACCGCCGTGCTGCGCGGCGCGATGTCGGCGGATCAGCACGGCGGCATCTATTTCGGCACGGCCTCGGGCGCGGTGTTCGCCAGCGCCGATCGCGGCGAAACCTGGATGCAGATTGCCGCCGGCCTGCCGCGCATCACCAGCGTCGAGGCGTATCGCTCGTGAAAGTGCGCGTGCAGCTTCCGCCGGTGCTCCGCCACACTTTGGACGGCGCGCGAACGGTGGCGGCGGAAGGCGCCAGCATCGCCGAAGCGATCGCCGATCTTGCATCGCGCAATCCGGCGCTCGCGCTGCATTTCTACGACGAAGGCGGTCGCATCCGGCGAAACATCGTCTTCCTCCATGCGGGGGAAGCCGTGCGCGCCAACGATGCGGCGTCGAAGCCTGTGAGGGACGGCGACGAGATCGTGGTCACCAACGCGCTTGCCGGCGGATAGGAGAAAACCATGCATGCGGAACGAGCGATAGCAGGACTGATCGGCTACGCCCTTCTCGGCGTTGCGGCGATTTTCGCGCTCGCCGCGACCGTGGTGGTGAGCTGGCGCAACTGGTTGGGCTGGCAGAAGAAGCCGAAGGCGGATGAGCGACCGCCAAACCAGCGAAAGAGATAGTCAACCGACCAGGCGGGCTTCGGTCGCGGCTTCAACCGTGCCGCGCGCGACCTCGGACGCGAGCTCGACAAGCTTCAGGCCGCCGGGCACGACGTCGAACATCCCCAGATTGGTGATGATGCGCTGGACGCACTTCACGCCCGTCAACGGCAGTGTGCACCTCTTGAGCAGCTTTGAGCGGCCCTGTTTGTCGGTGTGGTCCATCACCACCACGCAGCGCTTGACGCCCGCGACGAGATCCATTGCGCCGCCCATCCCTTTCACGAGCTTTCCCGGCACCATCCAGTTCGCCAGGTCGCCCTCTTCCGAGACCTCCATCGCGCCCAAGATCGACAGATCGATATGCCCGCCGCGGATCATCGCGAAGCTGTCGGCCGATGAGAAGTATGACGTGCGCGGCAGCGCAGTCACCGTCTGTTTGCCGGCATTGATGAGATCGGGGTCGACCTCGTTGTCCAGCGGGAATGGCCCCATGCCGAGCATGCCGTTCTCGGATTGCAAAGTGACGTCGACACCTTCGGGGATGTAGTTTGCGACCAGGGTCGGAATGCCGATGCCGAGATTGACATAAAAACCGTCGCGCAGTTCGCGCGCCGCCACTCTCGCCATATCGTCACGGCTCCAAGGCATGGGTCAGGCTCCTGTCCTTGTGGTCCGCTTCTCGATGCGCTTTTCGTAAGCCGGCCCCTGGATGATCCGCTGCACGAAGATGCCCGGCGTGTGGATGGCGTCGGGATCGAGCGTGCCGGTCGGCACGAGCTCCTCCACCTCGGCCACCGTGACCTTGCCGGCCATCGCCATCATCGGATTGAAGTTTCGCGCCGTCTTGCGGAAGACGAGATTGCCTTCGTGATCGCCGCGCCAGGCCTTGACGATGGCGAGATCGGCGCGCAGTCCGCGCTCCAGCACATAGATCTCGCCGTCGAACTCCTTGTGCTCCTTGCCCTCGGCGACCAGCGTGCCGACGCCGGTCTTGGTATAGAAGCCCGGGATCCCCGCGCCGCCCGCGCGGATGCGCTCGGCCAGCGTGCCTTGCGGATTGAATTCGAGCTCGAGCTCGCCGCTCAGATATTGCTTCTCGAAGGTGTCGTTCTCGCCGACATAGGAGCTGATCATCTTCTTGATCTGGCGGGTCTGGAGCAGAAGGCCGAGCCCGAAATCGTCGACCCCGGCATTGTTGGAGATGACGGTGATCCCCTTCACGCCGGAATCGCGCAACGCAAAGATCAGGTTCTCCGGGATGCCGCACAGCCCGAAGCCGCCCGCCATCACCGTCATGCCGTCGAAGAGAAGGCCGTCGAGCGCCGCTTTGGCGCCCGGAAAGACTTTTCGCATGGCGCAATTATCAGGATGTGCACGACCCGGGCAACCAGTTCTTAAGCGTGGGCACGCTTGCGCTTGCTCCAAGGTGCGCGGGATGGAATGCTCATGCACGGCGGGTGGGCCTCATTGCCGGGAGTAACCGATAATGCGAGCGATACTGGCTGCTGCGATCATCCCCCTATTTGCGACGGCCGCCATGGCCCAGCATCCGCCTTGGCAATACGGCGACATGGCCGGCGCCGATCTGGGCGACAATGCCGACATGCACGGCGCGGTGCCGTTTCCGGCGGACAATGCCTGGAATACCGACATCTCGAAATCCGATGTCGACCCCAATTCGGACAATCTGATCGCGTCGATCGGATTGAACACGGGCCTGCATCCCGATTTCGGCAGCGGGACCTATGACGGCGCGATCATCGGCATTCCCTACGTGGTGGTCTCCGACGACCAGCCCTATGTGAAGATCAAGCTCAAGAAATACAAGGACGAAAGCGACAAGGGACCGTTCCCGGTTCCTCCCAACGCGCCGATCGAAGGCTACAAGCCGAACGGACACAAGTTCGGCGGTGATCGGCACGTCATCGTCATCGACCGCGACACCAACCGCATGTACGAGATGTACCGCGCCTTTCCGATCCGCAACGATGCCTGGAAATGCGATGCCGGCGCGCTTTTCCACCTCGATTCCGACGACGTGCGTCCGACCGAACAACCGGGCTGGACCAGCGCCGATGCCGCGGGGCTGCCGATCTTTCCGGGACTTGCGCGCTACGACGAGGCGCATACGGGAACGATCCCGCACGCCTTGCGCTTCACTGTCGCGCATACGCGCGAAGCCTATGTGCCGCCAGCCAATCACTGGGCCTCGAACGATCAGAATCCGAATCTTCCGCCCATGGGCATGCGGGTGCGGCTGAAGGCGAGCTATGTGATCCCGTCGGGCTTCAGCAAGGAGACCAAGGCGATCCTCCAGGCGCTCAAGACCTACGGCATGATGGTCGCCGACAACGGCAGCAACTGGTACATCTCCGGCGCGCCGAACGATGGCTGGAACAACGACAAGCTCGTGGGCGAGCTCTCGCAGGTGAAGGGTTCCAACTTCGAGGTCGTGAAGATGGAAGGCATCGTCACCCCGCCCTGACCGGCGGCACGAAAAAGGGCCGACCCGCAGGCCGGCCCTTCTCCGCCCATAAGCCGTTCTCTAGCCTCGCGGCGAGGACGGCATGGAATCGATTTCGTCCTGCGTCAGTTGCGCGACGACGACATTGCGCGACTGATCGAACCGAAGCTGCGACGCGTCGATCGACACCGTCTTGTTCTTGCCGTTGGCAAGCGCGATGGTCACCTTGGAAGGCTGACCATTGCTGCCGGTGGTGACCTTCTTGACCGAGCCGATCGTCTGGCCGGTCGCGCTTTCGACGCTCGCATTGCTCAGCGCCTGTTTGGGGTTTGAGACCTGCGCGAGGTCGACTGTGTTCGCCGAGGTCATGCCGCTCGAGGACATGCCGACGGACGCGTTGGCACCGGTCGTGGACTGGTCCGTCGGCGCATTGGTTCCGCTCATGCTGCCGGTGGTCGTCGTCTGGTCGTTCGGCGACGTGCCGGTCTGATCGTTCATGGCGGTGCGGTCGTTCGTGCCGGTGCCGCTCGTGTCCGTGGCGGTCTGATCGCTGGTGCTGGTCTGGCCATTCATCGCGGTCTGACCGCTCGGAGTCGTTCCCGTCGCGGCCGTTCGATCGCTGGTGCTGGTCTGGCCATTCATCGCGGCGCGTTCGCTCGCGGTGGTGCCATTCGCATCCGTCGAGGCTTGTGAGGGAGCGTTGCCGGGATAGGTCCCCGCCTTGCCCTGGGTGCTCGTGCCGCTTTGGGCATTGGCTGCCGACTGGTCGTAGGGGGTGGTTTGGCCGCTCGTCGTGGTCTGGCCGTTCATCGCGGTCTGACTGGTCATGCCGGTGTCAGACTGCTGCGCCATCTGCAGCTGCTGTTCGTTCAGCCGCTCGGTCTCGGCGCGCTCCGCAGGCGTTGAGGGGTGATGCGTGTAAGCGACCGCGGGAACACCGACGAGTGCTATCCCGATCGCGGCTGCGCTACCCAATGCAAATGTCCTGATCTTCATGAGGCATCTCCTTGCTGTGTTCCGGACGACCGCAGGAGCCCACCCTCGCGCCGGTCTCGGTAAAGAAAACGATCTTTCTTATGCGAGGTTCCGGTTTCGCCTCCGCATCGCAAAAGGAACGCATTGTTTCGACTTCGCGTTTGACCTTGATTGGATAGAGGCAATCTCATGGCCAAGGCGAAGCTGCTTGAAGACATCAAGGCGCACCCTTCGCGCTTCTATCCCGCGCCCACCGACGTGATCCGCGACCGGCGTTTTTCCGACCCGGAACGGCTGGAAATCCTGCGGGCTTGGGAGCGCGACGCCCGCGAAACCTCCGAAAGCGACGATGAGCCCGCGGAACATCCCGGCGATCTGGAAGGTGTCATAAAAGCCATGACGGAAGTTCAGCAGCGCTTGGCGGCCGCGGAGCACAAGTGAGGTTTGGCCAGTTGTGGCCGCTCGGCGATCGCATCACGCAACAAAATTGTTCGCTTGGCGGGCCGGGTAATACCCCCCGCGGCACCGCTCGAGCTGAGCAATAAAATTGCGCGCCGCAAAATCTTCCGGCTTTGCTCGGTTTTTTCGGTGGGAACAAGAGCGGACACCCGACACGGGGCTGTCGAAGGGGCTGGGGCGTACCGAGCCAGACGTCCGCTCCTGACTGCACAACGGGCATGGAAACGAATTGGTTCCCGCGACCCGCAAATTTTTTTCTAAGCGGCTTTTTCCCTCTGGGGGTGGAAAAACAGCGCCTGACCCACGGTGGCCTGGACCGTTTCGGGCAGGAACGGCTTGGCGATCAGATAGGCCGGCTCCGGGCGCTCACCGGTCAGCAGCTTCTCCGGATAAGCGGTTACGAAGATGATGGGGATGTCGAAGCTGGTCAGGATATCGCTGACCGCATCGATGCCCGAGCCTCCTTCGCCAAGATTGATATCGGCAAGGACCAGGCCGGGCCGCCGGGCCCGCGCCATCGAGACCGCCTCGTCGCGGGTCGCGGCTTTGCCCACAACTTCATGGCCGAGCTCCAGAAGCAGGCTTTCGAGATCCATAGCGATGATCGGCTCGTCCTCGATGATCAGCACCCGCGAAGCCAGCATACGATCGATGGTGTCCTGCGCGTCGATGATCGCCTGTTCCACATCCTTCGCAGTTGCACCGAGAATGTAACCGGCCTCGTCCAGATTGAACCCCTCCACGGACGTCAGCAGCACAGCGGCGCGCTTGGGAGCGGACAGCGCCTTGAGCCGGGATTCCGGACCGGCATTGCCGCACTCTTCGCGCGATGCCTGGTCGGACACGGTCGACCACGTGTCCTGGAACGACCTGTAGAGGGCCACACGCGCCGATACCCCCTCGTCTATCCGCAATTTCGCTGCGAGAAGAGAACCCAGCGTCTCGCGCACCGCCGCGTCTCCGGTTTCCTGACTCCCCGTCAGCGCGCGTGCATAGCGGCGAAGGTAAGGCAGATGCGGCGCAAGCGCCTGATTGATGGACATGATCCCGGCTCCTCGTTCGACAGACACAACAGCGGTCAAGCGTCCAACGCACACCCCAAGAATTAGTTCCATCTTATGGTGGAACCAGTTGGGGGGGATAGCGTTTTGGCACAGGGTCCCGCTGGGGCACCTTCACTCATGCCGGGTTGCGCGCCCGGGTTTCGCGTCGGAGAATGGCTTTGTCGACCCTTCAAACGCACCGGACGATCAGATTGTCCAAGGACGATAGCGAGAACGGAAACAAATCGCGCGCCATACGCGCGCGCCAACGGGCTATCGGACGCGAACTGCGCCGCATGTACGACGGCGTGGTCAGCGAACCGGTCCCGGACGAATTGCTCGATCTGCTTCGACGGATGGACGAGGCGGATCTCGAAACCAAGAAGAAGACATCCTGATGACGCGCGCGGATGTCCATATGGGCGAAAGCCGCGAGGCCACAGCGGCGCCCGATTTCAGATCGGACCTGCTGAGCCTGATACCGTTCCTGCGCGCATTCGCGCGCTCGCTGACCGGCAACTATGAATCCGCCGACGACCTCGTGCAGGAGACGCTGGTAAAGGCGTGGCAGTCGCGGGACACGTTCGAGCTCGGGACGAATCTCAAGGCATGGCTGTTCACGATTCTGCGCAACCAGTTCTATTCGGATCGCAGGCGCGCCTGGCGCCAGGCGCCGTGGGATCAGGATGCCGCAGAGCGCATGCCGGGCACGAGCCAGGATCAGAACTGGGCCGCGGACTTGAGCGACACGGCGCGCGCGCTTCGGCTGCTGCCCGACGAGCAGCGCGAAGCCCTGATCCTGGTCGGAGCGGGCGGTTTCTCGTATATGGACGCCGCCGCGATCGTGAAATGCAATGTGGGCACCGTGAAAAGCCGCGTCGCACGCGCGCGCAAAGCGCTGATCGCGATTCTCGAACGCCAGGACGCGCTTCCTTCGCGCCAACGGCCGGATCAAGGAGAGGCCGCGCGCGAGATTATGGCCCAGCTCGATGCCTTGGCACCTTCTGAGCCTCCGAATGGGACTGGCAAGAAAAGAAACAAGACTCGCACGGAATAATATCCCCTACTCCCTTCGAACGCGTTTGATCTGGTGGGTGAGCCTGGCGCTCCTGCCCGTCGGAATCGTCAACGTTCTGCAGGGCGTCGAACGCGCACATGTCGATGTCAGCCATGTACGCCAGTCCCTGGTTCAGACCGTGCGCATCGCCGCTTCGAACGAGGGAAACGTGCTCGCCTCGAGCGGCCAGATCCTGCGCACCCTGGCGACGGTCGACGACGTGAGCCAGGCGGGACCGCGATGCGACCAGGCCCTCGACGAAGTCCGGCTTGGAATGCACTTCCTGGTCAACATCGTGCGCGTGAATGCGGGCGGCCGCGTGATTTGTTCCGCGCTCCCGGGTGCGAAAGGTCTTCCCGCCGACCCGAGCCTGTTCAGCGAAGCAAAACGCACCATGACCTTCGCGGTGAGCGGCCAGATCATGAGCCCTGTGGTGCACAAGCCCCTGATCGCGGGGATGCTCCCCTTGCACGATGCGAAAGGAAAGTTCGCGGGCGGCCTTCTCGTAGGGATCAGTCCGCGATGGCTCGATTACATCCTGAAAGCGCGCAACCTGCCCAAGGGCGCCGTCATCGCGGTGTTCGACCGCAACGGCAAAATCGTCGCGACGAACGACGGCGGCGTCGCGCAATCGCTGTTCTCCCGCATGCCCGACCAGAAAGCGTTGAATGGAGGGCTGGAAACCCGGCAAAGCGCACAAGGCGACAGTTGGATTCTGTCGGCGGCGCCCTTGGTCGGCAACAATATCTTCGTCGGTTTGGCGATGCGCACGGCGAAGCTCTTCGCTCCGACCTATCTGCGCGTGGCGATGGATTTTCTCTTGCCCATCGTCATGCTGGCGCTCGCGGGCATCGCGATCTGGTTCGCCACCGAACGTCAGGTGACGAACTGGATCGGCTATCTGCGACGGATCGCGGCCGCCTATCGCGGCGGCCATTACGGCGCCCGTCCTGCGCTCGATGGCGCCCCGGAAGAGTTCCAGTCGCTGGGCAATGCGATGGCCGAGATGGCGGCGGGCATCCAGGACCGCGACAAGCGGTTGCGCGACGCTGTCGCGCAAAAGACATTTCTGCTGCGCGAGACGCACCATAGGGTCAAGAACAACCTGCAGATCGTGATGAGCCTGCTGAGCCTTCAGTCCAATCAGATCAAGGACCCGACCGCAAAGGCCGCGCTTGCCCAGGCCCAGGCGCGCATCGACGCCCTCGCCCTCGTCCATCGTCTGCTGCACGAAGTGGAAGACCAGACGCAAATCGATCTCAAGCGCCTTCTCGAGGAACTCTCGCAGAAGATCTTCGAGGCGATGCTGCCCGACGAGTCCATGATCGCGACGCGCGTCGACTGCGTGCAAAGCCATGTGCCGAGCGAGATCGCGGTCCCGATCGCGCTGTTCGCCGTCGAAGCGCTGATGAACATCTTCAAATTCGCGTTTCCCGATGCGCATCAAAAGGGCGCCATAAGCCTGAGCCTGTCGACGCGCGAAGCCAAGCTGCTGCTGGCGATTTCAGACAACGGCATCGGCTATCTCACCGGTTCCGCGACGCCCGGCATCGGCAGCCGACTGCTCGGCGTATTCGCGCGCCAAGTGCACGGACAACTGACCATCGAGTCGCGCCCGGCGCATGGCACCATTGTGGAACTGGTTTTCCCCAATCCGCTCGCCGACGCCTCGACGGAACCTCAAACGTGACGTCTACCAGGCGAAGACCGCATAGATGATCGCAAAAACTACGAGGATCGCCGACAAGCTGATCGCCAGCACGTAGCGTGCATTGGTACCGGTCACGGCTTGGCGCGCCTCGGTGGTGGAGATGCGCTCGCCGCCGTCCTCTGGACCGGGAAGATCTCTCAACATCTGGTTCATGTTGCGGAAACGGCTGCATCATCAAATGGTTGCCGCGTCAGGAACCACGCAGGCGCGCCGGACGTTTTCAATTGCGGGTACAGGGGCCTTCACAAGAGGAGATATCCGCATGTCAAAGACCCTGACGATCCTTGCTGCCGCTCTTTTGGGCGCCGCCGTGGCAGCGCCCGCGCAAGCAGCGCCGGCCGGTGTGAAAGTGGGAACGCTCAGCTGCCATGTCGCAAGCGGCTGGGGCTTCGTCTTCGGTTCGTCGAAGGACCTGCATTGCGTCTTCCGCAATGGACGCCGCGCCGAGCGCTATGCTGGAACAGTTTCCAAGTTTGGCGTGGATATCGGCTACACGGAAGGCGGTGAACTGATCTGGACGGTATTCGCCCCGACGTCGGACGTACGCCCCGGTGCGCTGGAAGGCGGCTATGCCGGTGCGACGGCTTCAGCGACGGTCGGCGTCGGTCTCGGCGCCAACGTGCTGGTGGGCGGTCTGGACAAGTCCATCGCGCTGCAGCCGCTCAGCGTCGAGGGCAATTCCGGTCTCAATGTCGCGGCCGGAATCGGATCGATCAATCTCAAATACGTTCCGCGCGATCTGAACGGTTAGAGTCTATCTCACCAGCCCAAGGCGCCTTCCCACTTTGGTGAAGGCATCGAGGGCGAAGGCGATCTGCGCATCCGTAAGCGCCGCACAGGCCTGGATGCGCAGACGCGCCGTTCCCTCCGGCACCACCGGATAGCCGAAGCCGGTGATGAAAATACCCTCGTCCAACAATTCCTTGCTCATGCGGATGGCGAACGCCGTGTCGCCGACGATGATCGGCACGATGGCGGACTCGCCCTCCAGCGGCTTGAAGCCGCGCGCCTTGAGCCCTTCGCGAAGCTGACGCGTGATCTCGTGCAGACGCGCGACGCGCTGCGGTTCCCGCTCGAGGATCTCGATCGCCTTCATGGCGCTGGCGGCAATGGTTGCGGGCAACGCGTTCGAGAAAAGCTGCGGCCGCGAGACCTGGCTGAGAAAATCGATAACGGTCTTCGAGCCCGCGACATAGCCGCCCGCCGCGCCGCCGAGCGCCTTTCCCAGCGTACCGGTGACGATGTCGATCTGACCTTCGACGCCGAAATGCTCCGCCGTGCCGCGGCCGTGTCTGCCCATCACGCCGGTGGCGTGCGAATCGTCGAGGATGATGGCGGCGCCGGATTTGCGTGCTAGCGCGACGATGTCCGGCAGCGGCGCGAGATCGCCCTCCATGCTGAAGACGCCGTCGGTGACGATGAAGACGCGCCGCGCGCCCTCGACGGAGGCAAGTTTTTCGCGAAGATCGCCCATGTCGGCGTGTTTGTAGACCAGCCGGCGCGCCTTCGCCCCGCGGCAGCCATCGATCAGCGAGGCATGATTGAGTTCGTCCGAAACGATTGCGTCGCCCTCGCCTGCGATCGCGGGGATCAGGCCGGTGTTCGCCGCCCAGCACGAGACATAGGTCAGCGCGCCTTCGGTGTGCGACAGCCTCGCCAGCGCACGCTCGATCTGGTCATGGATGGAGAACGTGCCGCAGATGAACCGCACCGACGCCGTGCCGGCACCGAACGTGTCCAGCGCCTGTTTTCCCGCAGCGATCACTTCGGGATGATCGGCGAGGCCGAGATAATTGTTCGACGACAGCACCAGCACCGGCCCTTTGCGCTCGGCCATGGTCACTTCCGTGTCCATCGGGCCGGTGATGTGGCGGAAGGTCTTGAGCGTTCCCGCCTTCTCCATCTGGGCAAGGTCGGACTTCAGGCTGTCGTCCAGGCTCACAATTCGCTCCAGTCCAGAATGACCTTCCCCGAATTGCCCGAGCGCATGACGTCGAAACCCTTCTGGAAGTCCTTGTAGGAGAAGCGGTGGGTGATCACCGGCGCGATGTCCATTCCGCTCTGGATCATGGACGTCAGCTTGTACCAAGTCTCGCCGAACATCCGCCCATAGATGCCGCGGATATTGAGCCCCTTGAACACCACGGCATCCCAATCGATCGCGGTTTCGCCGGACTGGATGCCCAGCATCGCGATCTTGCCGCCATGCGCCATGGTGTCGATCATCTGGCGCAGACCGGCAGGATTGCCCGACATCTCCAGACCGACATCGAAGCCTTCCTGCATGCCGAGGTCCTTCATCACCGCGCGCAGATCCTGGCGCGCGACATTGACCACGGCGGTCGCGCCCATCTTCTGGGCAAGTTCGAGGCGATAGTCATTCACATCGGTGACGACCACGTAGCGCGCGCCGGCCTTGACCGCCATCGGCACCGCCGAGACGCCGATCGGCCCCGCACCCGTGATAAGCACGTCTTCGCCGACGAGATCGTAGGACAGCGCGGTATGCGCCGCGTTGCCCAGCGGATCGTAGATCGCATAGACCTCGAGCGGCACCTTGGCGTCGCAGTGCCAGATGTTCGGAGCCGGAACCGCCACCAGCTCGGCAAACGCCCCGTCGCGATTGACGCCCACGCCCAGCGTGTTGGCGCAAAGATGGCGCCTTCCGGCAAGGCAATTGCGGCAATGGCCGCAGACGATGTGGCCCTCGGCGCTCACCAGATCGCCGACCTTGTGGCCGTGCACGTTGCTTCCCACCGCGACGATGCGGCCGACGAACTCGTGGCCCGCGACGGTTCCCGGCTTGATGGTCTTCTGCGCCCAGGAATCCCAGTTGTAGATGTGGACGTCCGTGCCGCAGATACCGGTCTTCAATACGCGGATGAGCACGTCGTCGATGCCGTAACCCGGCTCCGGCACGTCTTCGAGCCAGATGCCCTCGGCTGCTTTCGACTTGACGAGCGCCTTCATGCGAGTGCCTCCCGGCCAGAAACCACGACGCGTTGCAAGACAGGCGACGGCGCCGAAACAAATGGGGCGGCAACATGGAAAAATGCGACCCGGAAATCAATAGGCGCAACGTGCTCCCGAACGGCTGCCCGCCGTTCTATTCCCATGGCCAAACGCCGCAAATGCGCCTTGTGCGGACGCCCGGCCATCGCCGATCTGAGCGAGCCGGACGGCCGTCATATTCCGCTCGGCTACGATCATGTTCCCTTCGACGACATCGACATTGCCTCGCCCCTTGTCTTTGGCGAAGCGATGGCAGAGCCGGAACTCTTGGTACAGCGCCGCCTGATCCCGATTGGCTTAATTCGCGGGAAAGATTGATCTCGCGGATCCGCCGACACGGGAGCGCCGTCGGCGAGGCGTGGCCGGGCAGCAGCAAGCCTGCCAAAACCGTGGGGGCCCGAAACCAAGGCCGCGCTCGCCCGTTTGTTAGTTGGGATGCGGCGGCTGCGCCGCCGAAGCACCGGGGACCGCATGCGTCTTGCTTACCTTGTCCACGACCTGAACGATCCCGCGGTTTCGCGGCGCCTGGAGATGCTGCGCATCGCGGGCATTGAATCCGTCGTCGCCGGATTCTGGCGCGGTGGAACGCCGCCCGCGAACGTCAACGGCGCATCCGCCATGGCGCTGGCGCGAACCTATGACAGCCGCATGATCCATCGCGCGCTCGCCGTTGCGCGCCAGCTTTGCCTCTCGGGCCGAATTGCGAAGCTTCTCGAGGGCACGGACATCATCCTCGCACGCAATCTCGAAATGCTCGCGATCGCGCATGCGGTGCGTCGTGCGGGCGGCAGCAAGATTCCCGTCGTTTATGAAGTTCTGGACATCCACCGCCTGCTGTTGCGCAACGGTGCTGTCGGCGAGGCGTTTCGCGCCGTCGAGCGCTCGCTGCTGCAAGATACGGACCTCCTGATGGTCAGCTCGCCCGCATATTTGCGCGAATATTTCGCGCGCGGGCAGCTCGGTCGATTCGGTCCGCAAGCCATCGTCATCGAGAACAAGATCCTGCGGCTCGATCATACGGTCGTGCCGTTTCCGCGGCTCTTCCCCGGCCCGCCCTGGCGCATCGGCTGGTACGGAATGATCCGCTGCCGGCGCAGCATGGAGCTGCTGCGCGTGCTTGCCGCGCGCCGCCCCGATCTGGTGCAGATCGATGTGCGCGGCCGCCCGACACGCGCCGTATTCAAGAATTTCCAGGCGGAAATCGACGCCTCGCCCGCAATGCGCTACGGCGGCACCTACGATCCGAGCGAGCTTGCAACGCTCTACCGCAGCGTCCATTTCAACTGGGCGATCGACTACTACGAGGAAAACGCCAACTCCCGATGGCTTCTGCCCAACCGCATCTATGAGGGCGGCTGCTACGATACCGTGCCGCTGGCGCTGAAGCGGACCGAAACCGGGCGCTGGCTCGAACGGCTCGGCATCGGTGTGTTGATGGACGACCCCGCGGCGCAGCTCGAAACATTTTTCGAGACGATGACGCAGGAGCGCTACCGCGAACTCAAACAAGCGTCGATCGCGGCACCCCGCTCCGCCTTCGCCGCGGACCGCAGCGATTGCGAGCGGTTGGGGGGCGTCCTCAAGGGGCTTCTCAGGTCGCGAGAACGCGCCGAGGCCGCAGCCGTGGCAAGCCAGGCCGCTTGATGCGGCCCATGGCCGGCCGGGAGCAAGCGATCCTCGCGCCGCCAGGACCGGCCGCCGCGTCCGGAATCACCGTCTGCATCTGCAGTTATCGCCGCCCCGAAATCGTCGCCACGCTTGCCGCCATCGCCCGGCAAGAGGGACTTGCTCCGGCGACTCGCATCATCGTCGCCGACAACACGCGCGACGGCTTCATTCGCCCGCTCGTCGAACTGGCACGCGAAGAATTCCACCTCGACCTCGCTTACGTGCATGCGCCGGCAAACAACATCTCCATCGCGCGAAATGCCTGTCTCGATGCGGCGTGCAGCGACTGGATCGCTTTCATCGACGACGATGAGATTCCCGCGCCCAACTGGCTTGCATCGCTTCTGCAAGAGGCTGCGCGCGGATGGGACGTCGTCTTGGGACCGGTGAAGGCTCTTTATGCCGACGGAACCTCGCGATGGCTGATCGACGGCGATTTTCATTCCACGCGGCCGGTGCTGCGCCGCAACGGCATAGCCACCGGCTATACCGGGAATGTCCTTTTCCGCCGCGATTTCGCTCTTCGCCACGGCTTTCGCTTCCGTGAGGATCTGGGGCGTAGCGGCGGCGAAGACGAGGACTTCTTCGATCGCTTTCACGATGCCGGCGGCACAATCGGCTTCGCTCCCAGCGCCTTCTGTTACGAGCCCGTTCCGCAATCCCGCGCCAATCTTGCCTGGCTGTTGCGCCGCGGATTCCGCTCTGGACAGTCTCATGGCCGCAGGCTCAAGCGCGTCGGCGCGGGCCCGCTTCACATGCTTCTGCCGCTGTCGAAGTTCGTATTTTGCGCAAGCGGCGCTGCGCTCACCGTTCTCAGCCCCGTCACGCGCAACCGGTTCGCCGTGCGCGCGGCGCTCCACGCAGGCGCCGCCGCCAAGCTTTCGGGACTAGGCGAGATCAGGATGTACTAATAAGATCCGCGACGCGACAGCACCGCGGGGACGGTGGCGATCACCAGCCAGATATAAAGGGTCGGCCGGGCGCTGCGCGCATAGAGGCAATCCATCGCGACGCGCGTGCGGTATTCGACATCGTTGCGGCCGCTGACTTGCCAGATGCCGGTGATGCCCGGCTTGACGCGATAGTAGCTCGCGATGCGCCGCCCGTAGCGCGCCACTTCCGCGTCGACGATCGGGCGCGGCCCGACGATGCTCATGTCGCCTCTGAGCACGTTGAGGAGCTGCGGCAGCTCGTCGATGCTGGAGCGCCGCAAGAAGCGTCCGAACGACGTGATGCGCGGATCGTTGCGCAGCTTGTGGTCGCGCTGCCATTCCTCGAGGGCGGCCGGATCGTCGCGCAGAAGCCGTGCCAGACGCTCCTCGGCGTCGACCACCATCGAGCGGAACTTGTAGCAGTAGAACCGCCTGCCGCCGCGGCCGACACGTCGATGAGCGAAGATGATCGGTCCACCTTGTGTCGAGAGAATTAACGCGACGAGAAGCATCAGGGGCAGCAGGACGGCGATCGCGCCGAGCGCGATCGTCACATCCATCGCCCTGATCAACACGTCGTCGAACTGCCTTGGCTGAGCGGAAGCGGGGACCGGAGTTACGACGCGCTCCGCCACGCGCATGCCCTGATACGAGAAAGCAACTGCCACTGGAACCATCCGCTCTGTCTGTGCCGGTTCAAACGGAAACAAACATCATTCGTTCCGAAAAATCGAAAAGTTCCCGTTGCTTGCGAGGCGTTTGCTGAGCGGAACCGCAAAGTCCTGCAAACGTTTAGCACTCGACCGCCAAGGCGCCGTGGTGGCGCATGAGGGGACCGATGACTCGCGCATTCATTTGCCTGGCAGCGATGGCGCTGGCTTTTCCGGCGGCAGCACTTGCCTCCGACACAGTCGCGCCGCAGCCGGCTGTCGCGACTGCGGGCAATGTGGGCAACTCGGACAACGAAATCGGGCCCAAGGATACAATTGGCATAGACGTGTTCGACGTGCCGGCGTTGAGCGAGACGACGCAGGTCGACAATGGCGGTTTCGTAAACATGCCGCTCATCGGCCAGGTGAAGGCCGCCGGCCGTTCGCCCAACGAGCTTGCTTCCGACATCGCCAAGGCGCTGCGCGCGAAGTACATGAAAAACCCGATCGTCACCGTTTCGGTCAAGGAAGCCGCAAGCAAGAAGATCACGGTCGACGGTTCCGTAACGCAGCCGGGCCTATACGAAATCGGGCCCAACACGACCTTGATGCAGGCGGTCGCGCTGGCGCACGGTCCCGACCAGGTGGCCGATATTCACCACGTCGCGATCATCCGCACCACGGCCGGCGCGCGCGCGACATCCGTTTACGATCTCGACGACATCCGCGACGGCAAGACGGCCGATCCGATCGTGCACCCCAACGACGAGATCGTGGTCGATACCTCCGGCAGCCGCAAATTCGTCCGCGACTTCGGAAACGTATTCTCGGTGTTGGGATGGCTGCATCCATGACCGCCGCCGCAAGGCCAGGAGATCGAACATGAATGAACTCGTGGTGAATGGGCCCGGCGGCCCGCTCCAGGAACCTTGGCCTTCCGGCCCGCGACATCTTCCGGCACTGCGCTATGCGATCGGTATTGCGCGCAGCAAATGGAAATTGGCCGCGGCCGTCGGACTTGCCGCCTTCCTGCTGGTGCTGGCCGGCGCGCTGCTGATGCCGCATGGCCGCTATGCGCAGGCGCTGCTCGTCATCCATCCGCTCGAACAGAATCTGGCCCAACCGACGGACCAGCAGAACGCGTTGCCGCCCGATACCAGCGCGATCGACACCGAAGTCGAAGTGCTGCGCTCGCCCTCGGTCGCGGAGACCATGGTACGCAAGCTCAAGCTCTACCAGGATCCCGAGTTCGGCGGTCAGCCCGGCGCCAAACCGAGCGACGATCTCATCAAAAAGGCGGTCACCGCCGTCGAGGCCCGCAGCAACATCCGCCGGATCGGGTTGACCTACGCCGTGCAGGTGGGATTCACCGCGAGCACCTACGACAAGGCGCGCCTCATCGCCAACGGCCTGACCCAGGCCTACCTCACGCGCAAGCTCGACCAGAAACTGGAAGCCGTTTCGGAGGCCAACCGCGATCTCGGTCAAACCCTCGGCGATCTGCGCAAACAGGCGCTCGACGCGGAATCGCGCGTCGAACAGTACAAGGCGGCCAACCATCTTCTGGGCAGCAACGGCACTGCTTCCACGGAAACAGAACTCTCGACCCTCGACGAACAGATTTCGGATGCGCGCGCGGATTCCGCCGCCAAGATGGCCAAGCTGGCGGCAGCGGTATCGCAATCCAAGGACGGTATCGGTGCTTCCGACTCCGACTCCGTAACAGGAACCAGTACGGTCGGCGCTCTGCGGCAGAAGGAAGCGGAATTGAGCGCGAGCCTTGCCCAGCTCCAAACCGAGTTCCAATCGGACTATCCGCTGGTGCAGAAGACCAAGGCCGAACTCGACGCGATCCGCGCCCATATCGGTTCGGAAACCAAACGCATCATCTCCAACCTGCGCGCGGAGGCCAACGCGGCCTCGCGCAAGGAGGCCTCCCTGATGGCGAGCCGCCAACAGACCGAGGACATGCTCGCCACCAACAACCGTGCGCGCGTGGGTCTGTTGACGCTCGAGCAATCCGCCGAAAGCGCCAAAAAGATCTACGAGACCTATCTAACGCGTGCCAGCGAGGTCGCTGTCGCGCGCAGCCTCCAGCGCGTGGACGCGACGGTCGAGTCCAAGGCGATGCCGATGGCGACGTCGGTTTTCTCCAACCCGAAGATCATGCTGGCCATGGCGATCCTGGCGGGCCTGATCGCGGCGACGCTCGCGATCGCGCTGACCGAGATGTGGAGCAGCAAGGTCAGGAGCTGGAGCGACGTGGTGCGCGACACCGGACTGCCGCTCGCCGGCTTCCTGCCGGAGGTTGCCTTCAGCCATGTGGGCGATCCCGCCAAGCACATCACCAGCCAGCCCCTGACGGCGTTCGCCGAGTCGTTCCGCAACCTGCGCGCCTATCTCACCCTGTCGGCCAAGCCGGGACGGTCCAAGGTGATCGCGGTGACGTCCGCGGTTCCCGGCGAGGGCAAGACCCTGGTCTCCGCGTGCCTGGCGCGGACCTTGGCCGCGAGCGGTCTGCAGGTCGTGCTGCTCGACTGCGATTTGCGCAAAGCGAGCGCCTCCAAACTCTTCGCGCGGCCGCGCTTCGGCGTGGTGGAGGTCGTTTCCAACAGCGTTCCGATCGAGCGCGCGCTCGCCTTCGATTCGGCGATGGGCATCTGGTACCTTTCGGGCCACTCCAAGGATAGCAAGATCGCCGACCTGTTCAGCATCGAACGCATCGAAGAGTTGCTGGAGACGCTCGGCAAGCGTTTCGACCGCATCGTCATCGATACGCCGCCTCTGCTCGGCTTTGCCGATGCGCGAATCATATCCGCCAAAGCGGACCAGGTGCTCTACGTCATCCAGTGGAACAAGACTTCGGTCTCCACCGTCCACGCAGCCGTGGAGATCCTGAGACAATGCTGCAGCCGCAACGTCGCGGCCGTGTTGAACCGCGTCGACGTCAAGCAACAGGCGACCTATGGCTTCGCGGACGGCAGCGACTACTACCATCTCTATGGCGCCGCTTACGCCCAACAGATTTAGCGCGATGGCGCGCGGGCGGCTGCTGGTGGCACTTGTCTCGGCCTCGTGCCTGTGCTCGATCGCCGCGACGGCGCGCGGCGTGCTGAGGCGCGCGCCGGACGGCCGCGCCCTCACGCTCAGCTTCGCCGACGAGTTCGATACCTTCCGTCCCCTCGGCACCCCCGACGGTATCTGGCGCACGACGTTCGGGCCCGGCGACGAGAAGGGCCTCGACCGCCGCACGCTGCCCAACAACGGCGAGCTCGAACTTTATGTCGATGCGCGTCTGTCCGACGCGGAAGGCCCGATCGGCCTCGACCCGTTCCACGACCATGACGGGGTTCTCGAAATCTGGGCGACGCCAACGCCGGCAAGGCTGCTGCCGCGCCTCGAACGTTACCCCTATGTCTCTGGCGTGATCACCACCCAGCCGTCGTTTTCGCAGACCTACGGCTATTTCGAAATGCGCGCCAAGCTGCCGCCCGGCAAGGGACTTTGGCCGGCGTTCTGGCTGCTTCCTGCGGACCAGAGCTGGCCGCCGGAGATCGACGTGATGGAATGCGTCAGCGATCCCACGACCGTGCACTCGACGGTGCATAGCAACCTGCGGACCGCCGAGGATTATGTGGCGCACATCTCGCCGGGAGCGTTCCACACCTTTGCAGTGGAGTGGGACCCGCAGCACATCGCGTTCTTCGTGGACAATCGCAAGACCGGCGAACAGGGGACGCCGCCCGACCTCGACAAGCCGATGTACATGCTGGCCAATCTCGCCGTCGGCGGAAACTGGCCCGGCAATCCGGACGCCACGACGCGTTTCCCCGCGAAGATGATCATCGACTACGTCCACGCCTACAGGTTCGGCCATGGCTGAGATCGCTTCCCTTCCCTGGCATGGTCACCCGAGAATCCCCGTTCGCGGAACCGCACCCGCACCTCGGCATCATTTGGAGACGCTCGGCGAAGAGGATCGCGCCTTCGCTGCGGCGCCGGCGCTCTCCTGGGACGGCGCATATGCGTCCGCCCTGTTCATATCGATGCTGTTCATCCTCGAACTGGGCAGCATGGGCGCGGCGCTGTTCTGCGCCGCGACGCTGCTCTATTGCGCCAAGCGGATCGGGACCCTTCCCGCAACGGCGAGCCAGCAATGGTACCTCCTCGCCTTCCCCCTGCTCGCGCTGTTGTCCGTCATGTGGTCCAGCCTGCCGGTCGAAACGCTCAAGCACGGCGCCGAATTCGCGCTCACCGTGATCGCCGCGATGCTGCTCTGCTCCGCGCGCAATCAGAAATCCGTACTGTTGGGCATCTTTTGGGCATTCCTGCTCTACACCGCCGTATCGCTCGCCTTCGGCCACATGGTCGACGTCGGCGACTATGGCGCACGCGCGCTTTCGGGGCTCAGCGACAGCAAGAACGAAGAGGCCGATATGGCCGCGACCGGCCTGGTCGTCTCGGCCTTCCTGTTCATTGCGGGCATGCGCATCCGCGCCAAGGGACTCGCGCTGCTCGCGCTCGCCGCGGGTTTGATGCAGGCCTATGTCACCGTCAGAGCCTTGTCGGCAGGCGCGATCGCCGGCACGGCCGCCGCGCTGCTCGTCCTTGTCGCACTGATCACGATGCGAAAAGCCGGGCGCAACGGACGCATCGCGCTGCTGGCGGCGGCGGTCCTGAGCGCCGTCCTGGTAGCCGCGCTGCTGCTGGTTTCATCGACTTCGCCGCTGAGCTGGGCCGCGCAGCTTTTCGGCAAGGACCCGACATTGACGGGCCGCACCTATCTCTGGTTCCGCGCGCGCGATTTCATCGCCGATCATCCTCTGCTCGGCGGCGGCTACGGCGCATTCTGGCAGCACGGAAATCTCGACGCCGAGGGCCTCTGGCGCTACGCGGGAATTGCGACGCGCGAAGGCTTCAATTTCCACAACACGCTTTACGATGTGCTGGTGAGCCTGGGTTGGATCGGTGCGCTGGTGCTCGGCCTTACGTTCCTTGCGGGCCTGGGCCGCTTGCTCGCCGGTTACGTCCGCAGCGCGAGCCTGATGTCCTGCTTCTGGCTTGCCGTCGCGGCCTATCTCTTCATCCGCATGCCGACCGAATGCGTCGGAATAAATGAATTCTACTTTGCGACAGTGATGCTGTTCGCGCTGCTGGGAGCGGGCGCCACTATGCGTGGGCCGTCATTCGCCGCGCGCGGATGGGAGTCTTGCCGAAAAGCCGCCTGGCGCGCGCGCGGATGGGCCGGGTGAGCAGCGGCCAGATTCTGGGCGCACCGAGGCAAGCCAACGCCGCATCGGCGAGCTTGCCCGCCTTCGCCATTTGCATCGTGCGTTCATAGAGCAGCAGCGTGCGCAGCGACGCAGTCCGCCGCGCGAGCGCACGCCGTTCCTCCGGACCGAGGGCGCGCATTTCGCGGACGAAGCGCGCGTCCGCCGCGATCAGCGCCTCGATGTCGCTGATCTTCATCCGCCACGACGTCGAGTGCGGATGACGGCGATAGAAATAGTTGGCCGTGGGCTCGAGCCGCAACCGCGCGCCCGATGCCAAAAGCCGCGCCATGAGATCGTAGTCCTCGCCGATCCGAAGCCGCTCGTCATAGCGCACCCTCGCGCGCCGCAGGAGCTCTGCGGAGATCATCGGTTTCAGGTATCCGAGATCGGGCGCAGGGGCGTAAGGGCCTCCAGGGTCCATGAACTGGGTCAGGTCGATCCAGCGCGGCCTGCGCGCAAAAGTGGCCGGCAGGAATGGGCTCGCCATGCAATCTTGTTCGGAGAACGTCAGTATATTGTCGGCAACGATCTCGGCGCCGTCCGCTTCGGCGCGTGCAAGCAGCGCTGCCAGACGTTCGCGTTTCATCAGATCGTCGCTATCGAAGATCGCGATCCATTTCCCGCGCGCCTCGGCAAGCGCACGATTGCGCGCCGCCGCAGGGCCGCCGTTCGCTCGCTGGCAAAAAATGCGAATGCGATTGTCGTCGCCGGCGGCGCGCAAGGCCTCTGCAACGCTGCGATCTTGCGAGCCGTCGTCCACCAGCAGCAGTTCCCAACCGGCAAGGGTCTGAGCCCGCACCGAATCGATGGCGGCGGCGACATAGCGCTCGCCATTGTAGTTTGCCATGACCACGGAAACTTCGGGCCTCATGGCGAACCCATCCCGGATGCCGGGCGCGTAGCGCGCATGCCGGCACCGGCCGCCGCTTCGATCAGCGCCTGCCAAAAGCCGAGCGACCAGGCCAAATGCATCACCGGCGCGGCGATGCCTGCGGCGCAAGCGCAAATCGAGCGCGCGGACATTCCAAGCACCGCCCCATAAACCAGGCAGACACCGAGCCAAGCCAGCATCGGCACAGCCGCCATGGGCGCCAACGGCGATAGAGCTGCAAACAGCACCGCGGGCGCTATCGCCGCCGGCAAAAGCTGGCGAAGTTTCGGCCTCTGACGATGACGCAGCATCGTCGTCGCGCGCCCACGTCCATAGTTGCAATATTGGGAGAAGAGCGCGCCGGCGCTGCTGCGCGGATAGTAGGTCACATGCACGGCGTTCGTGAGCCAGATCCTGCCGCCCGCGTGCCCAAGTCGGCAATCGAACTCGGCGTCCTCGTTGTGCTTCTGGCTCTCGTCATAGCCGCCAAGCGAAAGAAACCTGCGCATGTCGAACAGGGCGTGATGACCGTGATCGACGAAACCTTCTTGGCCCCGGCGGCGGTGCGGGGATCCGCCGGCGCCGAGGATGCTGTTCTGGGCCGCCGCCGCGGCCCGTTCAAAGCACCTCGTGCCTTGGGCCGTCATCGCGACCACGACCGAGTCCGCTTGCGTCCGCTCGGCTTCGGCGATCAGCGCCGAAACATAACCGCTCGGATAAGCGGCGTGCGCATCGATGCGAACCAGCCATCGCGCCGCGTCACCGTGCATCCGGGCGGCCAAATTTACGGCAGCGCTCTGGATGCGCAACGGGTTGTGGATCAGTTTAACATTTGAAAACCGTACCACATAATTTGCGACAGTCGGCAGCGTTTCGTCGCTGCTTCCGCCATCAACCACCACGATCAACAGTTTCCGCGCCTGCGGATCGCTTAAAATGCTTTCGATCACCGAGGCAATATGGCGCTCCTCGTTCAGGCACGGTATAACGAGGAGCCCGAGCAGGTCTGCTGGTACCCCGGTTGCCAATGCAATGTCCCCCAAAACGAGCGACGCGACTGCGATTGAGAATGCGCCAGCATCTTTGGAGGTTCCTTCGCCGCGGCAAAGAGTTGCTGCGCGCTGACTTGGCGAAATCGATCCCCATGTTGGTCATAGGACCGGAGGGAGTTCATGCCCGATGAAGTTCTCAGAAAGCAGGCGGACACGGCGCTGGCGCGCAGTCCGGTCCAGATCGCGACCAGCGAACCGGCGTTCGTCGACAAGTGGCCGCGGGCATGGCGCCTGCTGTTCATCCTGGGCAGCGCGCTCATGCTCTGGGCGGCGATCTATTACGCCGTGCGCTGGGTGATCTGAGCACCGGAACTTCCACGGCCAGCTTTCGTTAAGCCATCGGTAGTTCGTTCCGACCAGTCGCTACGGATCAGATGAGCGCGTCCCCGGAGTACGCATGCGCCGCCGCGCCGGAGTTGGACGCCTCGCGTGAGAAGACCCACAGACGCGCATTTTTCGGAACCGCGCTGCTTAGCACCGCCAACGTCACCAAGCTGTTGCTGCAATGCGCGCTGATTCCGGTTCTGGCACGGTTGTTGGGTCCCCATGTCTTCGGGCTCATGAGCGTGGCGATGTCGTTCGTGCTGCTTGCCAACATGCTTTCGGACGGCGGCATGGGCGCAGCGCTGATCCGCGAGCACGATTGCGAACACGCCCTTGAATCGACCGTCTTCTGGCTCTCGATGGGAATCGGCTTGGCGCTCGCCGCCATCGTGGGCCTGATCGCCTGGCCGGTCGCGATCATCTATAGCGAAGCGCCGCTGCTGCCGGTCATGCTCGCACTCTCGCCGATCTTGATGGCGAGCTCGAGTCTTTCCGTCCTCAACGCGCGGATTATCCGCCAACAACGCTTCAACGTCTTCGCCATCGGCGACGTGGCCTGCGCCATCGCGGGCGCCGGCGTCGGCCTGTTCATGGCCTTGCGCGGCTACGGCGTTTGGAGCCTGGTCGGCCAGCAGCTCGCATTTTGGGCGACGAAGGCCGTGTGGATCTGGCGTGCGGCGGGTTTTCGTCCTTCGGCCACGCTTAATCTCGAACTGGCGCGGCCGCTTTTCGGTTTCAGCGCCAATACGCTCGCGACCAACATCGCCGATTTCCTGGGCAAGAACCTTCCCATTCTGATCGTTGGCGGAACCTTGGGCGTGGCTTCCGTCGCGCGCTACGCGATGGCATATCAGCTGACACGCGTCGCCGAAATGGTCGTCTCCGATCCGGTCAATCTCGCAACCTTTTCCGCGGTTGCCGCCGCGCGGCGGCATGAGGAAGCCACAGGCTTCGTGATCGTCGCGCTGCGCACCTTGCTGCTGGTGCTCCTGCCCCTGTTCGGAGGCCTCGCGCTCACAGCCGATCTTCTGGCGCCGATCATTCTCGGTCATCGCTGGATCGGAACCGGTCCGGCCCTTGCCATGCTGGCGCCAGGAGCCCTCTGCCTCTGCCTCTACGGGTTCGCCAATGGAGTGTTGCTGGGCAAGGGACTGTCCGCACATACGCTCAAGCTCACTGTGCTCACGGGAGTCGCGACGGCGCTCGGAACGCTCGTGGGCGTGCGCGCGGGCGTGAGCGGAGCCGTCACCGGCCTCAGTCTAGGCGCGGCCAGTCTCGCGCCTCTGTATTTGTGGGTATTGGCGAAGACCCTGGATATTTCGATTTTCACGCTCCTGAAGGCAGGGCGCGCCGGCGCATTTGCCGCGCTCACGATGGGCATCGCCGTGCTCTTGGTTCGCTGGGAAGCGCGAGCATTGGCTGCTTATTTACAGCTCATCCTCGCGATCGGCGTGGGCGCGGTGAGCTTTTGCAGCGCGGCGCTCGCGGCTGGGGGACCCGAGATCCGTGCCGGCCTCGAAACGCTGCGACGCCGCGCGCCGGCAGAGGAGGCTGCTCAGCCTTCAATCTGGCCCTCAATGCCCAAGACGGTCGACGACGCCGAACCTTTCTTGTGACCGTTTCCGTATTGGGTTCGGGTTCCCGCCTTGCGCGGGCCGTACAGCGCCGATGCCAACGCCGCCGTGACCTGCGACGGCAAAGTCGCGCGCGCGACTTTGCGCAGGCCGAGCGCGGCGACATAGGCGTGGCCGCTTATCGTGGCAGGGTAGAGTCCGCCGCTGAGGGATACGCAATCCTGCTGCCAGTGCAGCTTATAGTTCTCGTCGCCGATCCCCAGATCGAAGATTTCGAATCCCGCTTGCCTTGCCCAGCGCACCAGTTCTTCCAGCAAAAGCCGGCCGGGCGAGTATTTGCGCCACTCGCCGCCGTCGTAAGCGCACATCATGTAATAGAATACCTGGCCGGCTGTGAGGCACCACGCCGTCGCGATAATTTCTTCACCGACGTTCAGATGGGCAAGCAGGCAGCCGCGGCCCGCCAAGCCCAGGCTCATCTGCCGGTAATAGTCGCGTTGCCCTGGGACGTCGAAGCCCGGCGTTCCAAGGGTCTCCTGATACCGCCGGCTCTTCTGCACGACGAAGACGTCGAATATGTGTGCAATCTCGTCGGGATGCGACGCGATCGCGAAGCGCAAGTCGCCGATCTTCGCCAGCCTGCGGCGTTGCCGGTTGCTGTCGTCGGCATCGCGCTTCTTTTGCAGGGAATCACGGCTCAGCCTGAGCAAATGGCCCGAAGAACTCCACGCATGCCGGCCGAGCATCGCGAAGGGATTGGACAGAGGGCCCGCCTTCTGCGGCATCTTTTCCAGACAGGCGACGTCGAACGGCGGTGCTTGGCTACGGATTTTTCTCCATAGGCCCGACATCGTCTGGGCATCCAGCGCCGCGGCGGCGGGAAAAAGAATAGGCGCGTTGTAGTCGCTGACGCCGCCGTCCAAAAAGGCGAGGACACGCACGCCATGACGTATCGCGACGCCCAGCGGGATGAACATGACGATTTCGTCGCGCCGCCGGACTTCCACAAAATAGGGCTTGGTATGGGTGGAGGCACCGATGGTTTTCAGCCAGACCTCGAGATGATCGCGGCATTGGAAGGGGAAGGCCCCGACCGCGCAGGGAAGTCCCGCCATCGTCGGCCAGTTGTCCGCAAACGGCGCGAGAGTGTCTGCAACGCGGATGGAATAGTCTCCAAAATGCATGCTGCGCGTCCCCTTGGTCTAGACGTGAAACATGGCGCATTCGGTGTAGGCGAGATCGCCCTCTTTGGGCGGAGCCGGCCCGATGAAGAACGTGGGCCTGTTTGCGAGATGGAATCCCGGCACGCCTTCGGTGGGACCGTTCGAAAGGATGGACACGGCCGCAACGCCCCGCTTGGCCAGATGGCGTCCGAGCGCGCCTGCGCAGAGCACGAATTCTTCGATGCCGCGGCAATAGACCAGCAGGGCGACCGGGACGGCGCGATTCATCACGCGGCGCGAAAAGACGAAGGGATATGCGCGGGAGCCAATGCGGCAAACGACGCTGATGCAGCCGAAGCTCGCGTGGCGGCGAAGCAATCGCTCTTCGTCCGCGCTCAAGCCGGCCGGATCAAATTTGCGAGACTCGACTGGCAGCACCCGCGCTCCGGCGGGCGGGGAACGCAACACGGGGAAAGCGAATGCCCTGCCGCTGAACAGCTGCTTGTAGCCCTGTGCCTTCAGGATCGCGACGGTGGCGGGGGCGGGCGTGAGGTTGAGGTACGTCACGTCCTTCCGCCGCAAGGCCCGGGAAACAAGCATGGCGGCGAAGGCGCGGTATTCGGGCTCGACATACCAGCTCGAAAAATTGCAGCGCACACTGCCGTCCTCGATCGTCGTCGAATTGATCGTAAGCAGTACGCCGACGGGCCGGCGTCGGCATTCGAGCAAATAGCCATATCGCGGCAAACCCGACGGCGTATCGTGCGCCTTCATGCTCGCGAAGGCTCTCCTCCAGAACTCGCGGCCGCTGGAGAACCCTCGGGTCAGCAAATCGATCACCCCAGGGGTATCGTCCGTTGTGATCTCACGGCAAAGGACACGGGGCAGCGAGACCTCGTGCAACAAGGCGTTCATATCCGCCCCCTGGCGCACTACCCAGAGCTAAACGAAATGACAGGTTGGTCGTTCCAATTTCGAGAGGAGGGGCGGCGCTGCATCGAAGCGGACTTTGGAACGTTTGACAGAAGCTTCCATTTTCGAGGGTTTTCGTGTCCGTACGGACATCCATCCTGGAACAGTTCGCCGAGGTCGCCGAGCAGCAGGACCGCAAACTCCTGCGTTCGGACGATGAGACGCCGCTCGCCGAAACCGGCCTGGATTCCCTCTGTTTCGCCATCATCGTGGCGAAACTCGAAAACCGCCTTGGCGTGGACCCTTTCAGTCAGTCCGAGGACGCCCAATTCCCGCTTACGGTGGGAGACTTCGTCGCAGCCTATGAGCGGGCCCTTGCATGACCTGCTTATGGCAAAAAGTGCGCCTGGGCGAAGGCAAACTGATCGGCCGTGGACGGACAATCGCGCTCGGCGATATCCTGGTGCGCGACTGGCCGATTCCGCTCGCCGAGAAGCTGCGCGGCAGCACGGTGTTGGTCGACTGCGCATCGGCTCTCTCGGCAGCGCTGGCACTTGTTCATCTGGACGGCCTCGCGCAGCGCGTGGTGCTCGCCCCGCAGGGTTCCAGTACGGAACAGCTCCTTCATGCCGCCGCAAGCGCCCATGCGACGGCAGTGGTGACCGACAAGCAGGATGGCGCAGCGCTGAGCCAACTGACGAAAATTTCGGTGACCGAGTCGATGGCGGCGAGTCCGGCTGCGGCCAAGCGGGACCGCAAAACCGAATGGGTGCTGTTCACCTCCGGCTCGACAGGCTTGCCGAAATTGGTCGTGCATACGCTCGAGACGCTGATCGCCCGCATCGTGCCGGGCGATGACGCCTGCTGGGGAACCTTCTATGACATTCGCCGCTACGGCGGATTGGTCATCCTGTTGCGCGCTTTGCTGAGCGGCGCCTCGCTCGTGGTGGCGGAACCAGGCGAACCCGTCGACAGCTATCTGGCGCGCGTCCAAGGCGCAGGTTGCAGACGGCTGACGGGGACGCCGTCGCACTGGCGCCGCGCGATGATGTCGCCGGTGTTCGCACAGATGGACCTCGACTATGTGCGCCTGTCGGGCGAGATCGCGGACCAAGCCATTCTGGACAAACTGCGAAATCGCCTTCCAGACGCGAAAATCGTGCATGCATTCGCCTCGACCGAGGCCGGATTGGCATTTGAAGTGAATGACGGCAAGGAAGGCTTTCCGGACAGCGTCCTGCAATCCAAATCTGCCGATTTCGAAATCAAGGTCGCCAACGGCACGCTGCGCCTGCGCTCGCCGGGAGCTGCCTTGGAGGTCCTGGGCGGCGGACCCGTGAGGGATTTGCAAGGCTTCGTCGATACCAACGACGTGGTGCGATTCGACAACGGCCGGTTCTATTTCGAAGGCCGCCGCGACCAAGTGATCAATGTCGGCGGCGACAAGTTCTATCCGGAAGAAATCGAGGCGATTCTCAACCGCCACCCGAACGTGCGGATTTCGCGCGTGCGGGGCCGCAAAAATCCGGTTCTCGGCGCGTTGAGCGAAGCCGAAGTGGTGCTTGGAGCCGACGGCATCGAGGCTAGGCATGTCCTCGATGAACTGACGGCGCTCTGCGCCGCGGCCCTGCCGCAACACAAGCGTCCGGTCGCGATCCGGGTGGTGGAGACCCTTCCCGTTTCGCAGTCGGGCAAATTGGATCGCCTTCATGCCTAGCATCGTGGTCACCGGTGCCAGCCGGGGCATCGGGTTGAGCGTGGCTCGGCATCTGGCCAGCGCGGGCAACGATGTCGTCGCCCTGGCGAGGCGCCATTCCCGCGAACTGGCTGAGGCGATGGAGGAATGTGCGCGCGGCGGCGGACGGCTGCACTTCCATCCGGTCGATCTTTCGCACACGGAGGAACTCGCGTCCGTGGCGCGGGATCTGTGGCGAGCCTATGGCCCGCTGTGCGCGCTGGTGAACAACGCCGGCACCGGACCCGCAAGCCTGCTCGCCACCGCGCGCGACCGCGATATCGAAGAAACGGTGCGGCTCAATGTACTTTCTCCGATCCTTCTGACCAAGTATCTGTCGAGGCGCATGATGGCCGAAGGAGAAGGGCGCATCGTCAACATCGCCTCCGTTGCGGGGATGACGGGCTTCAAAGGCCTTTCGGTCTACGCGGCGACCAAAGCCGCGCTGATCGGATTTACCCGCTCGCTGGCGCGCGAGCTTGGACCGCTCGGCATCACCGTCAACGCCATCGCGCCCGGACTGGTCGATACCGAACTGACCAGCGGATTCGAACCCGCGGAGCGCCAGAAAGCGATCCGGCGCAGCGCGCTGCGCACCGGCGTCGACCGAGAAGATGTCGCACATGCTGTCGCATACCTCTTGGGCGATGGCGGAAAGCGGGTGACGGGAACGGTTCTGATCGTCGATGCGGGCGCCACGGCTTGATGACGCAGCCCGCGACGGAACTCTAGGCGCCGACAACCGTTTGTTTTTCCAGAGTTTCGAGCGGGAAAGCCGACAAAAGATGAAGGTCCGCGGGATGCGTAGCGAAGCCGGGATCGTGGCCAATATCTGCGCATTCGATTGGCCGTCGCTTTCACGCGCGGAGCTGATGGATGCGGCATGGGCGTACTATTTCTTTTCCGTTCAGTTCCGCGAGAATCTTCTTGTCGCGCGCGCGCTATTTTCCGATGACGAGAAGCTCAAGGCGCTCGAAGCCGAAGAGTGCGATACAGCCAATTTGTCGCCCTACCCTGGCGTCGCGGACGAAGGCGAACCTCTTAACCACGATGAATTCATGCGCCGCGCGCTTGGGCTCGTACCTCTGAACTCGCGGCGCACCGTCGAGCTTCGAAGGCACGGTGCTGCCTATCTCGAAGCCGTGCATCGAACCGATCCGATGTCGCGCGCGATGAGCATCGTCAGTTACGAGCGCGGCGGGCTCGAACGCGTGTTCCGCGCCATGCTCACGGCAAGAGACTGGAACAATCCCGCGCTCGCAGCGTTCCGCCACTTCCTGATCGGCCACCTCAGGCTCGACGACCATCACGGAGATCTCGTCAGTCATTTGCACGCAGACGAGAAAGCGGCGCCCCTGTGGCAGCTGTTCCATGACCTGCTTTTGAGCTGCGTGCCGCGGCTTGCGGACGCGCGACCGGCGAACGCCATCGCCATGGTCGCGTGCATTACCGCAGCGCAGGCCTGACGTCGCCGTGAGCAACGAATCCCGCTGGCGGCCGGAAACCGTCGCCCTGCATGGCGGTTTCGACGGCGATCCCGCAACGAAAGCGGTCGCCGTGCCGATCTATCAGACCGTCGCGTACGGTTTTGACAATTCTGACCACGCGGCGGCTCTGTTCAATCTCGAGGCGGAGGGCTACCGCTACTCGCGAATTGCCAATCCGACGACATCGGTTCTCGAGCATCGACTCGCGGCGCTCGAAGGCGGCGCGGCGGCGGTGTGCGTGAGTTCGGGACAGGCGGCGCTGCTATACGCGGCACTCAATGTGGCGAGGCCCGGCGCCAACATCGTGTCCGTTCCCCAACTCTATGGCACGACCTGCACACTGTTCGCGCACATCCTTCCCACCTTCGGCATCACTGTGCGCTTCGCGCAAGGCGATGGCGCGGAGGCACTGCGCTCGCTCATCGACGAAAATACCTGCGCGATCTATTGCGAAAGCGTCGGCAATCCCGCCGGCAACGTCTGCGACCTCGCGGCGCTCGCCGAAATCAGCCGCGACCATGCACTTCCCCTGATAGTCGACAACACGGTCGCGACGCCGATCCTGCTGCGGCCGATCGAGCACGGGGCCCATGTGGTCATCCATTCGCTGACGAAATATATCGGCGGTCACGGAACGACCCTGGGCGGCGCCGTCGTCGACGCCGGCACCTTTCCCTGGAGCGCGCATCGCGCCCGCTTCCCGATGTTCAGCGATCCCGATCCGTCCTATCACGGCGTGATCTATGCCGAACGTTTCGGGCGCAGCGCTTTCGCCGCGCGCTGCCGCAATCTCTATCTGCGCAATACCGGCGCAGCGTTGGCGCCGATGAGCGCCTTTCTGCTGCTGCAGGGGCTCGAAACGCTGGGGTTGCGGATGGAGCGGCACGTGCGCAATGCGCGCCAGGTGGCGGAATTCCTTCGGGCCGATCCGCGTGTACGCTGGGTGAACTATGCCGGTTTCGGCGACCACCCGCATCACGCGCTGACGCAACGGTATCTTGGCGGACAGGCCTGCGCGCTGATGACGTTCGCGACATGCGGCGGCCTCGAAGGAAGCCGGGCCTTCTATGACTCGCTCAAGATGATCAAACGCCTGGTCAATCTGGGCGACGCCAAGACACTCGCCTGTCATCCGGCATCCACCACGCACCGCCAGCTTTCGGAAGCGGAGCTGAAGGCAGCAGGCGTCACGGCCGACATGATCCGACTCAGCGTCGGGATCGAACATATCGACGACATCGTCGCCGACCTGGATCAGGCGCTCGCCGCCGCCGCGGCGGTCGCGCCTGCCAAAATGGCGACCTGAAGCAGCGACATGGATTGGAAAGCGGCAAAGGCAGACTCGCGCAACGCGTGGCTTCGGGCGCTCGAGAGAAGCGGCGAAGCCGAACGCGAGGGAGCCACCCTGCCCGCACGCGTTCTGGCACTGGCGAAGGCCGCGCCTGACGCGATTGCCCTATTGGATCGGAAGGAGACGCTGACCTATCGCGATCTCGGCGCGCGCATTGAGCACTATGCCCGCTGGGTCTTGGCGCAAGGCCTGGGAGGGGGAGATACCGTCTCCATTTTTGTTCCGAATTGCGCCGACTACATCGCCCTCTGGCTCGGGATTGCGCGCGCAGGTGCCACAGCGGCGCTGCTCAACACCAATTTGCGCGCCGCGCCGCTCATCCATGCGATTTCTGCAGCGAAGCCGAAGGCGATCATCGTGTCCGCTGCACTTGCACAACCGCTGACCGATATCCGCCGGCGGCTGGATCCGGCGATTGCGCTGTGGTCGCATGGCGGAGAGATCGAAGGCGCGCTGCCGCTCGCGGAATTTTGTCCGAAGGAAAAGCTCCCGTTTCCGCAACCGGACCCGAGACAGACGGCGCTCTTGATCTACACCTCCGGCACCACCGGCTTGCCCAAGGCCGCCAGACTGAGCCACCGCCGGCTGATGCGCTGGGCGAGCTGGTTTTCCGGCATGCTGGACATTTGCCGGAGCGACCGCCTCTACGACTGCCTTCCGCTCCATCACGCGACCGGCGGCGTGGCGGCCGCCGGCGCGGCTCTCTTGAGCGGAGCTTCGACGATCGTGCGGCCGAAATTCTCGACGCGCAGCTTCTGGCAAGACGTCAGCGAAACAGAATGCAGTCTGTTCTGCTATGTCGGCGATGTCTGCCGCTACCTGACCGATGCACCGCCCGGCCTGCACGAGAACCGCCATCGTCTGCGACTCTGCTTCGGCAACGGGCTCACGGGCCCGGTGTGGCGGCGGTTTCAGTCGCGCTTTCGGGTGCCCAGCATCGTGGAATTCTATGCGTCCACCGAAGGGACTTTCTCGCTGTACAATTGCGGCGAAAAACCGGGATCGGTCGGACGTGTTCCGGACTTTCTGGCCCACCGCATGCGGGTGGAGCTGATCCGTATCGACATCGAGACGGGTGAGCCGTTGCGCGATGCTGGGGGTTTGTGCGTTCGATCGCCGCAAGATGAGGCCGGAGAGGCGATTTCCGCGTTGGCGGATCTCACGACCTTCGAAGGCTATTCGGAAGAAGGGGCAAACGCGCGACGGATACTGCGCAACGTCTTCGCGCAAGGAGATGCATGGTACCGCAGCGGCGATTTGATGCGCCGCGACGGCCAGGGATATTTCTATTTTGTCGACAGGCTCGGCGACAGCTTTCGCTTCAAGGGGGAAAATGTCTCCACCGAGGAGATGCGTCAGGCGATTGCCGCATGTCCCTGCATCAAGGACGTCGTGGTCTATGGCGTCGCTGGACCCGATTGGGAGGGCCGCGCCGGCATGGCCGCCCTCGTGGTGGAGGACGGATTCTCGCTCGAGCGGCTGCACCGGCATCTTGCGCGCGGCTTGCCGCCCTATGCGCGGCCGAAATTCTTGCGGCTTTGCACCTCCCTCGAAACGACGGCGACGCACAAATTGCAAAAGCGCAGGCTGATAGTGGAAGGCTTCGATCCCGCGATCGTGCGCGATCCGCTCTATCGAGACGACGGCGCCGCGTACGTAGCGATCGAGCCGGAGCGCGACACCACGACGGTTGTGCAGATGGTGCCCAGGGGCGGAATCGAACCACCGACACGCGGATTTTCAGTCCGCTGCTCTACCGACTGAGCTACCTGGGCAAGCCTCATATGCGGGCGAGGACGGGCTTTTTAGTGGAGCGCTGTGCGGCTGTCCAGCCTCGCAACCACTGCCGGCTAATCCTCTGGCGGCAGCTCCGGCCTTTTCGGGTGCTCTTCCTCGGCAGGAACGGCGTAGCCTTCGCCCAACCAGCGGCCCAGATCGATGTCGGCGCAGCGCTTGGAGCAAAATGGACGAAAGCGCGAGTCTTGCGGTCTGCCGCATACCGCACAGCGCCGTTCAGCCTGTGGTGACATCGAAGCCTTCGCGGGCATAGCAATCATGCGGCTCGAAGCGCACGCGAGGCGCGCCGCGGCGGGCGAGCGCGCTGCGCACCTCCTCTCCACGAGCATCGAGCCATGCGGCAACTTCGGGCGCGGCGCGCACCGTCACCGACCGTCCCGGCGCAGACGCCGCCGCGCGCTCCACCTCGCGCACGATGTCGAGCGCCACGCTCTCCGGCTTGCGCTTGCGGCCTTGTCCGGCGCAGTCGCGGCAACATTCGCTGGTGAGCTTGAACAGCGGCTCGCGCACGCGCTTGCGGGTGATCTCCACTAGGCCGAATTCCGACATGGGAAGAATCTGCGTCGGAGTGTGATCGCGCGAGATGCTGGCTGCCAGAACATTAAGCACCCTTTGGATGTTGGCGGCGTCCGAAAGATGGATGAAATCGACGACGATCAACCCGCCGATTCCACGCAGCCGGACTTGGCGCCCGATTTCGTCCGCCGCTTCGAGATTGACCCTTGCGCTGGTTTCTTCCAGTCCCGTCGCCGCGGTGAAGCTGCCGGAGTTCACGTCGACCGCCGTCAGCGCTTCGGTGGATTCGATCGTGATCCACCCGCCCGACGGCAGCGGCACGCGCGGATCGGTGAGCCGCGCGACTTCGTCCTCCAGATCGTACAGATCGAAGAGCTGGCCGGGCCCATTGAACAGCTCGATGCGCTGTTCGGCTTCGGGCATGGCACGGCGGCAATAGGTGCGCGCCGCTTCGGCGGCCGCAGCATCGTCGATCAGGATTCGGACCGTGTCGGCCCGCACGAGGTCGCGCAGAGTCCGTTCCACCGGATCGAGATCGTGATACAGCGTCGAAGGCACCTCTGCGCATTTACGCTTGTCCTTGACCGGGCGCCAGATTTCGGCCAGGCGCTCGGCATCTTCCAGCAGATCTTTCAGAGATGCGTTGGTCGCCGCGGTGCGCAAAATATAGCCGGCGCCTGCAATCAGCCTTTGGCCGCCCTGCGCAATGACCGTTTCGCCCAGCGCCAGCATGCGCTCGCGTTCTTTTTCGCCTTCGATGCGCCGCGACAACGCGATGCCCGGCTGGTTGGGCACCAGCACGGCGAGCCTGCCGGGAATGGTCACATTCGCCGAAAGACGCGCCCCCTTTTCCCCAATGGGATCTTTCACCACCTGGACGAGGATTTCTTCGCCCTCGCGCACGCATTCGCCGATCTTCGGCGCGCGATCCTCTTCGAAACCGGGGAGATCGGCGAGGCAGCGCGCCTCGCGGGCGCCCAGAAAGCCCGCGCGTTCAAGTCCGATATCGACGAAGGCTGCCTGCATTCCGGGAAGCACGCGCTGGACGCGTCCGAGGATGATGTTGCCGACCAGGCTGTGGCCGCTCCGGCCGCGCGCCGGCCCATCGTCAAGACCGAGCGTGCGCTCGAGAAGCAACTCCTGCAGCTTTCCATCCTCGACCAGGGCGACGCGGATTTCTCCGGCCCCTGCGTTGATCAGGACTTCCTTCGGCATGCTGCACTCGAACGAATAGCGACGTCAGAACCTAGCACTTCCACCCGCATCCGCGAAGCAGCGCCACGGTCTCGGCCAGCGGCAGTCCGACAACATTGGAATAGGAGCCGTTCAAGGCGCGGACGAACACCTCCGCCCGCCCCTGGATCGCGTAGCCGCCGGCCTTTCCTTCGCCCTCGCCGCTCGCGAGGTAATCCGCGATCTCTTCAGCGTCCAGCCGCTTGAATTTCACGCGCGTCAGCGACGTGCGGCGATGCAGTTTGCCCAAGCCGTCGACCAGCGCCACGGCTGTCATCACTTGATGGCTGCGGCCGGAAAGCAGGCCCAGGCATGCGCGCACCTCGTCGCGGTTTAACGCCTTCGGCAAAATGCGCCGTCCGCAAGCGACCACGGTGTCGGCAGCGAGCACCAGAGCGCCGCGATGATGCGCGGCGATCGCGCGCGCCTTTTCTTCCGCCAGCCGTTCGGCATGGCGGCGCGGCGTTTCGTTGTTGCTAGGAGTCTCGTCGATGGCGGCTGCGAGGATGGCATCCGGCACGATGCCGGCTTGCGCCAAGAGCGCCGCGCGGCGCGGGCTTTCGCTCGCCAGCACCAGACGCAGCGAGGAAGGCTTATTTGAAACGATAGGTAATCCGCCCCTTGGTCAGGTCATAGGGCGTCATCTCGACCATCACCTTATCGCCGGTGAGCACGCGGATGCGGTTTTTGCGCATCTTGCCCGCGGTATGGGCGATGATCTCGTGGCCGTTCTGCAGTTGTACGCGAAACGTTGCGTTGGGCAGCAGCTCGCTTACCGTGCCCTCGAATTCCAGCAGCTCTTCCTTGGCCATTCGTCCTCTAACCGTTTTGACGGAGCGGGAGAATGCACTGAAATCGCCCGAAATCAAGGGTTGGGCGATCTCAAACGTCCGCTGCCGGCCGCTCTTCGAACCGCGCCGCGATACGCCGTTCCAGCTCGTCGCGCACGGCGCGATAGGCGGACAATCTCTGTTCCCGGGAGCCCTCCACCGCCGTTGCATCGAAGGTTGGCCAGTATTCGATGACCGCGGCGGAGGTGCGCGTCATTTCCACGGCCTTGTGCTGGGCCTCGGGCGAGAGGGTGACCACGAGATCGAACGAGGTATCCTCGAAATCCTCGAAGCTCTTCGGCTTGTGCTTGCCGATCTCGATGCCGATTTCCTCCATGACTTCGACCGCCAGGGGATCGAGTTCTCCGGCGCGGACGCCCACCGAATCCACATAGACGTGCCGCCCGAACAGATGACGCATGATCGCGGCGGCCATCGGGCTGCGCACGGCATTGTAGCTGCAGGCGAAGAGCACGGCTTGCGGCAGGTCTTCGCCATTGGGCCCGCGCACGCCCCTATCCCTTCAGATGCAGCACGCAGATCAAGGTGAAGAGCCGGCGCGCCGTGTCGAAATCGACTGCGATCTTGCCCTTGAGCCTTTCCTTGAGAAGCGTCGAGCCTTCGTTGTGGGATGCGCGCCGGGCCATGTCGAGCGCTTCGATCTGGGAGGGCGGCGCGACGCGAATGGCCTTGAAATAGCTGTCGCAGATGAGGAAATAGTCCCTGATCACTTGGCGAAAGGGAGTGAGCGAAAGCATGATCTTGCCGTGCTCGCTGTCATCTTCGAGGCGAATGTCGAACACGAGCCGGTTCTCCTCGACCGCCAGCACGAGCTTGTAGGGGCCGCCCGCGGATCCGCCAGGCGCAAAGCTGTTCGCTTCCAGAAGGTCGTAGATCGCGATCTCACGCTCCTGTTCGATCTGACGCGTCCGGTGAACGACGGTACGTTCGTCGAGACTGACGGCGATAAGACGGAACCGGTCGTCAGCCGTCATCGAGGCGTACCGCGATGGAGACGGCGTGGGCGTCCAGGCCCTCGGCGCGGGCGAGGTCCACAGCTTTGGGACCCAACGCCTTCAGCGCGTTCCCGGAGCAGGAAAGCAAGGTGGTTCGCTTCAGGAAATCGAGTACCGAGAGGCCCGACGAGAAACGCGCGGTGCGCGATGTCGGCAACACATGATTGGGACCGGCGATGTAGTCGCCCATGGCCTCAGGGGTCCTGGTACCCAGAAAAATCGCGCCGGCGTGGCGAACGCGCCGAAGCAGCGGCTCCGGATCGCGCACGGCGAGCTCGAGATGCTCCGGCGCAATCCGGTCGATGAGCGCAACGGCGTCCTCGAGGCGCGCCACCGTGACGATCGCGCCGTTGTCGCGCCAGCTCGCGCCCGCGATCGCCTTGCGCGGCAGGCTTTCGAGCATGCGCGAGGCGGCGCTGTCGACAAGGTCCGCAAAGCCACGGTCATTCGTGATCAGGATGCTCTGCGACGAAGCATCGTGCTCGGCCTGGCTCAAGAGATCGGCAGCAATCCAGTCCGGACTCGCGCTGCCGTCGGTCACGACGAGGATTTCGGATGGACCCGCGATCGAATCGATGCCGACCGTGCCGAAGACTTCGCGCTTTGCTGCGGCCACATAGACGTTTCCTGGTCCCACGATCTTGTCGACCGGCGCAATGGTTTCCGTGCCGAAGGCCAGCGCAGCGACGGCTTGCGCGCCTCCAATGCGATAGACTTCGGTGATCCCGGCCCGTTTCGCCGCCGCCAACACCAGCGGATTGATGCGGCCTCCGGATGGGGGAGTCGTCATCACGATCCTCGCGACGCCCGCGACCCGGGCAGGCACCGCGTTCATGAGCACTGAGCTTGGGTAGCTCGCAGTGCCGCCGGGAACATACAGGCCGACGGAGTCGAGCGAGGTCCAGCGCCAGCCGAGCTCGGTGCCGCTTTCGTCGGCATAGCGCTCATCCGTTGGCAGCTGACGGCGATGATAGGCTTCGATCCGCTGTGCTGCGATATCGAGCGCCTCCAGTTCTTCCGGGTTGCAGCGGGAATCGGCGGCGTCGATTTCCGCCTCAGGAAGCCGAATGGCATCCAACTTCACCTTGTCGAATCGTTCGGTGTAGTCGCGCACCGCCGCATCGCCGCGCGCGCGCACATCGGCGATGATCGCGCGCACGGCTGCGGACACGTTCGCGCCGCCGCCACGGTCCCTGCTCAGAAGGTCCCGAAAGGCGCGGTCGAACTCCGGCGCCTGTGCATCCAGCCGCCGCGCCATGTCAATTACCGTCGTGTTCCGGCCGTCCGCGTGCGGCCCAGTCGCCGCTGACATCGCTGAGGCCCGCATCGATGCAATCGACGTCAAGCCGGATCGTGCCGCCGCCCGCGAACACCAATTCGACGGCTCCGGCGGGATCCGCGTCGCCTTTGGGCGTGAACCGGACGGCAAGGAGCGACACCACGGCATCCGGCGCGCCGCGTTTCAAGCCCTTTGATTGCACTTTCAGGACATCGTCGAAATGCAGGAGAGAACGCACCCGTAAATTGGTGCGGCCGCGCCTGTCTTCCCATTTGAAGCGGTTGAACAGCGCCGCGAATCGCCGCTTCTTGGGCATCCACACCAGGTCTTTGAGTTGCGCAACCGCGTCCTGCAGCCGGGCAGAGATCACTTCCAGGTCTTCGGGGTCCTCGGCCGCCAATGTCAGCTCGGGCGTTTTCATGCCGAAAGCCGCTCGATATCGGCGCCGGCGCGCGACAGCTTCTCTTCCAGACGCTCGAATCCGCGGTCGAGGTGATAGACGCGGTTGATCACGGTCTCGCCTTCCGCCGCCAGACCCGCGAGCACCAGGCTCGACGAGGCGCGCAAATCGGTCGCCATGACGGGCGCGCCCTTCAGCCGCTCGACGCCGCTGACGATCGCGTTGTCGCCTTCAATGCGGATGTCCGCGCCCATGCGCATAAGTTCCGGGACATGCATGAACCGGTTCTCGAAGATCGTTTCGCGGATATGCGAGACGCCTTCCGCGGTCGCCATCAACGCCATGAACTGCGCCTGCAAATCCGTGGGAAAGCCCGGAAACGGCGCCGTCGTGGCATCGGCCGCAATCGGACGAACGCCATTGCGATGCACCCTGAGTCCGCGATTGGTTTCCGCGATCTCGGTCCCGACCTTCTCAAGGATCGGTATCACGGCGCCGATCAGTTCGCCGCGCGTTCCGGTCAGCTCCACCTCGCCGCCCGCGATCGCGACGGCAAAGGCATAGGTGCCGGTCTCGATTCGGTCGGGCAACACGGCATGGTGCCCCCCATGGAGCCCGGACACTCCTTCAACGACGATCTCCGAAGTTCCCAATCCGCTGATTTTCGCGCCCATGGCCACCAGACAACGCCCGAGGTCACCGATCTCGGGTTCCCGCGCTGCGTTCGCGATTACGGTCTCACCTTGCGCCAGGGTCGCCGCCATCAATGCGTTCTCGGTCGCGCCGACCGAAACGATCGGAAACTCGATGCGCGCACCCTTAAGGCCTTTCGGCGCGGAGACGATGACATAGCCTTCTTCGAGCTGCACTTCCGCGCCGAGCCACTCCAGAGCCCTGAGATGCAGGTCGACTGGGCGCGCCCCGATGGCGCATCCGCCGGGCAGCGAAACCTTTGCACGGCCCGCGCGCGCGACGAGCGGACCGGCGACCAGAAAGCTCGCGCGCATCTTGCGCACGATGTCGTAGTCGGCGGTGGTGTTGGACAATGCCGAGGCATCCAGGATGTACGATCCGCCCTCGCCGAGCTGAGCGGCCGGCCGCCATTCGGCGCCGACGCCCAGATGACGCAGCAGCGCCCCCATCGATTCCACATCGGCGAGCTTGGGCACGTTGGTCAGGACGAGCGGCTCGCCGCTCAGAAGGCATGCGGCCATGAGGGGCAAGGCTGCGTTTTTCGCACCGCTGATGGGAATTTCGCCACTCAGGCGCGCGCCCCCGCGTATTCTGATCCGATCCATGACAACCCGCACGAACGGCGACCCTTGTAGCGTGGGCCGCGCCCCGAAGACAGACTATTCGCCGGTGTTTTCGGCTTTATTCGGGCATGGGTCCTGGTCGTGCCCTGGCGGTGCCGCCTCAATCGTGCGAATCCGCGTCTTGCGCCGCTTGAGGTTGGCCCGGAGCGCCTCGGCCAACCGTTCTTCGCGCTCGGAAGACTTCGCCTTCATGACCCTTTGCCTCGGCGGACCCTCTGGGCTATAGGCTCCGCCCGGACGCTTCGTCCCATTTACCACCCAGGTCGCCGGAGTAGCGTAGTGGTAGCGCAACCCCTTGGTAAGGGGTAGGTCGAGAGTTCAATTCTCTCCTCCGGCACCAGTCCCCCAAAATGAGAATGGCGGGTTCGAATCTGTTGATCTCGCAAAGGCATTCGGCCACACGGAGACGCCGGATCGAACCGCGAACATCGGGGAGGATCCATGCCGTCCACCCCGGAAGGAGAGGTGATTTTCGCGGGGAAACACGGCGATTATGCTGGCTTTTTGTCCGGAAACAGCTTAATGGCGGCTATACACCATCGTTCAATAACCGACAGCGGGCTAGATCGATCTCATGATGGATATCCGCAAAGCTATCGGGCGCAATGTGCGCCGCCTCCGCCTCGGCCGGCGCATGTCGCAGGAAGTGCTGGCTCTCGAGTCCGACATCGACCGCACCTACATGAGCGGCATCGAGCGCGGCATCTCCAATCCCAGTGTGGTGCTGCTCGCGCGCCTAGCCAAAGTGCTGCGCGTGACAGTCGCGGACCTGGTAACGCCGAGCGCCGAGAAGGAGCCGGCACCCAAGAACCTCCCGCGCGGCCGCAACGTGCATCATCGCGGCCGCAAGGCAAAGCCGCGCCGCAAATAGGCGCCGTTATTCCTTGGTCCCGTCCCGGTCGCGCAGATAAGGCTCGACCGTGCCCTTCAGTTTGACCGTCATCGGGTTGCCGAAGCGGTCGAGACTGCGTCCCGCCGCGACGCGGATCCAGCCCTCGCTGACGCAGTATTCCTCGACATTGGTCTTTTCCTGACCGTTGAAGCGGATGCCCACGCCGCGGCCGAGCAACGCCTCGTCGTAATAGGAACTCTTCGGATTCACGCTCAGGCGATCGGGCAGTGCGTCCGTCATGGAAATGCTTTCAACAAGATCTCGGGCAGTTTCAGCCGTCAGCTTTGCAGCGATGGCGGCGGGCTCGCCGTTCCCATCCACCCAACGGCCGGGCTGCAGATTGACCACAGCCGTCGTGTCATAGGGATTGATCATGGTCAAGCTGCGGAAACAGGACGCCGTCCATTCCGGCCGAAACACGGCCCCGCGGCGCGTTGTGCGCAGTTCCGGCGCTTTCAATTCGAAATTTCAGAAACTGTTCGGACCGTCCGCAAGCAGCGCTTCAGCGTCGTCAAGGCTTTAAGTCGACTTGGGAACGCCCAGGCGCATCATCCCGGTCCGAGTGGGATGCGACGTTGGGGCAACCGATGAAAACAACGATAAGATTCGCAATTGGTTTCGCTCTTTGCTGCACGCCGGCCGTGGCCCATGCCCAGAGCGCGCGAAGCAGAACTTTCCTGCGCGAGGCCGCAGCCCGCGAAACGCTGGATGCGAGCATGGCGCGCCTCGCGGTCAAGGCCGCGCTCCAGCCCGGCGCCCGTCCGACACGCGAGGAGCTGCTTCGCGTGATCGTTTTGATGTCGCTTCGCCAGCAGCGGAGCGGCACGTGAGCAGATTGCGCGCCACCTCGATTGTGCCGCCTCTGGCGTTCGCAGCAGCGCTGCTGGCCGCGGGCGGCGCAGCCGCGGGCGACACCGTGCAGGCGCCATCCTGGCTCGGTCCCATGGCCGGCGTGCGGTTATTCGCGGTCGACGGTTCGACGCTGACGGTCACGCCGGACGAAGGCGGCTTCGTGCTCGCCGTCGCCAGCGCAAGCGGTGCGGCGCAGCGCATGAACTTCGCCTATCTGGGCGACAGGCTCGGGACGATCAGCGACGACACCGAGCCCGGACGCGTGGTCGGCTTCTTCCGGCAGACGGATGGCGGTCTCGACGTCGAATTCGGGGATGGCCGGTCGCAATTCCTGGCGCTGAACAGCGCCGGCGGATTCTCGCTCACCCTAAAGGCACCGAACGGCAAAGCGAGCTGCTCCGCGTGGTACCCTGAAGGCCATGTCTTCGGCGCGGCGGAAAGGCGCGCGGCGCTCGCGGCCTATGCCCAGAAACTGGGCATCCCAGAACATGGCAAGAGCGCCGCACGGGCGCCGATTCCGGCCTGCCCTCCTCCGGCGCAGACCGCAAAGCATCTTCCTTCGCCGGTGTCGCCCGGTCCCTACAAGATCGGGATGTATTCGGCGGCGGAAGTCACGACCTCGGGCGCGGCCGCCCCGGCAATCGCGGTTCGCACTTCCACAGTGCATCCGATCGACCCGGATCCGGCGCCGAACGCGGCATTGCCCCCCCTTGCCGTTTCGGTGCCGGCGGCGGCCGCGCCCGCGGTCCAATCTGCAGCTTCCGCGGCGCCCAAATTGACGCTCGCCTCGGCCGTACAGGACGGCCACGGGGCATCGGACTGTCTCAGCGTCGAGAACGACAACGGCAATATCGGCTTTCGCAATCGCTGCAGCTTCGGCGTCCAGTTCGCCTACTGTCTGCAAAAGGGCAATGAAGGATCCGGCGATTGCAGCAGCGGCACGAAGACGGGCGACGTTGCGCCCAACGGCTTCGCACTGCTGATCGCCAACATCGACATCAAGGACGCGGAACACGAATTCCACTGGGTCGCCTGCAGCGGCAGTCCCGGCAGCGTCGTCGCGCATCTCGATCGCGCCGAGCCGCCGGCGGGACGCTGCGAGCGACTCAATGCGTCGTGAAGCCGCGTGACAACGGGGCAATAACAAGAGGAGTGGGACCGTCATGAAAACCGCGATACGGACGATCGGCGGCGCGCTTGCGCTGCTGGCAATGGGAGGGCAGACCTTGGCCGCATCCTGTGCGCGGCCCTCCGAGGCTCTGGCGCTGAAAACCGCGGCGATGCAACAGGAGCTCATGGTGGCTGCGCTCTATTGCAACGACGTCGGACTCTACAACCGTTTCGTCGTCTCCTTTCAGCGTGAGCTGCAGGAATCGGATTCGGCGCTATTGAGTTTCTTTCAGCGCGGACATGGCGGATCCAGCGCCTACCATTCCTACAAAACAGGACTCGCCAACGATTTCTCGCTCGACGGGCTGCACGGCATGCAGGCCTTCTGCACCGGCGCCAATGCGGCGTTCGACGCGGCGCTCGGTCCCGCGGCGCAACACTCGCTGGCTGCCTTCATCACGACGCAGCAAGTGAGCGGCGCTGAGGCGTATCCTGCTTGCGATGCAAGCGCGGAGGAGAGCGTGACTGGCGTATCCACCCGCCTCGCGGCCAATCGCCGCCGCTAAACGATTGATATAACGCCGGTTTTTGTGGGCGCAAAATATTGTGCCCCCTCAATTTCTTGCCGCGATCCGCCGCTATGCTGAAACCGCACGCCGTTCTGCGACATTAACAATTACGTCGCGCGCGGTTCATCCCCCGTTCAAAGCGGGTTTGACACCGTAGCTGCGTGTACCGTCAGTCAGCAATTCAACCGGAGGCAAGAATGAAACGAACCGCTCTTTTTGGGACCATTGCGATCTTGGGCCTTGGCATATCGGCTCCCGCGATGGCCGACTATGTTCGACTCGGCAGCGTCGATGTCGGCTACCGCATGGATCGCGATACCACGTGGAACCGCTTCGGAGGCGGCATGGAAGGATTGCGATTGATGGCGGACGGCAACGATGTCTTCTGCCGCTCGATCGTGGCCCATTTCGGCAACGGCTCGACACAGAACGTCTATTCCGGAATGCTGCGAGAGGATCGCCCCATCTATGTCGATCTGCAGGGCGGCACGCGCCGGGTGCACGACGTCCAGTTCACCTGCCGTTCCGACCGCCGCAGCGGGGCGCGCATCTATATCGCAGCCGATGTCGGACGCTTCCGCGACGAATGGCAGAGAAGTCCGGAATGGTCGGCATTCTGGTCCCACATCTTCAACTGGGGTCCGGGAGCGGGTTTCCAAAGCGGCAATGACGCCAACTATTGGGTTACTTTGGGACGCGAGCGCTTCGAAGGGCGGATCGATCGCGAGAATCGCTTCGCCGGTTGGGGCGGCCGCAGCGTCGAGCGCATCGGGCTGCGCGCCGTTGATGACGACGCCACGTGCCGCGCGATGCGCGTCGACTTTCAAAACGGCTCATCAACCCGCATCGATGCGGGGAGGCTGCCGCAGGGAACTATGAGGGTCTTCGATCTTCCGGGCGGCAACCGCAATGTCACCGATGTCGCGCTCACCTGCCATGCCGATCACGGCAGGGCCGTGACCATAGAAATTCTGGCGCGGAAATAGCAAATCCGCAGCAGAACGAAGGGCCGGAGCTTAGCTCCGGCCCTTTGCATGCGTGACACGGAACGCCGATCATTTCGGCGCAGCGGTTTCCGCGGGCGCATAGGGTGTGAAAGCGCCCAACTGGCAGACTTCGTGCGTCACCAGCACCGTGATCCCGCCCTCGTTGGAGCAGATCTGGTCATTGCCGCCGCGAATATTCATTACGAAGCCGTGGAAATTCAGGCCTGGGCAGGCCGAGCGCAAATGATTCGCATAGACCGCGCCGTTCTTCATGTAGAAGAGAATGGTCTGCGGATCTTTCACGCTGGTATGGTCGATCAGGTAGTTGGTGAGACAGACCGGCGCCGCCAGCGCCGGTGAAAGGGCACCAGCGGCCATCGCCGCCGCCGCCAGCACTGACACAAGTTTTCTCATCCTAGTCTCCGAAACATCGCGACCCCTCGCGACGTCAATAATGAGCCGGTCGCCGCGGGAGTTCAACGGACGCACGCAAAAGTGCGCCCGTCCTTGACTTCCGAAGGCCCGCTGGGGATGGTCCGCCCCCCGGTTTCCACACTCAAAAGGAGTGCATTACGTGTCCGCCGCCGCTCAGCCCAACGTCACCATCACCTTGCCCGACGGCAAGGCGATGACGTTTGCGCGCGGCGTGACCGGCAGCGAGATCGCTGCCGCCATCGGACCGGGCCTGGCCAAGGCCGCGCTGATCGCGGAGGTCGACGGCAAGCAGTGGGACCTTTTCCGGCCCATCGGCAATGATGCGACAGTCAGGATCGTCACCCGCAAGGATCCGGAAGCCCTCGAACTCATCCGCCACGACATGGCCCATGTGCTCGCCATGGCCGTGCAGGCGCTCTACCCGGGCACCCAGGTGACCATCGGTCCGGCGATCGAGGACGGCTTCTATTACGACTTCGCGCGCAATGAGCCGTTCACGCCCGACGATCTTCCGAAGATCGAGGAGGAGATGCGCAAGATCATCAAAGCGGGCCTTCCCACCCGCCGCGAGATCTGGCCGCGCGACAAGGCGATCGAACATTTTCACGGCATCGGCGAGCACTACAAGGCGGAGTTGATCGAGAGCATTCCGCCGGACGAAGAGGTCTCGATCTATTGGCATGGCGACTGGCACGATCTCTGCCGTGGCCCGCATTTCGAGAACACCGCGAAAATCCCAGACGCGTTCAAGCTCACCAAGATCGCAGGCGCCTATTGGCGCGGCGATGCGAAAAACGCGCAACTGCAGCGCATCTACGGAACTGCCTGGCGCGACCAGAAGGAACTCGAGGCCTATCTCCACAAGCTCGAGGAGCAGGAGAGACGCGACCACCGCAAGCTGGGGCGCGAGCTCGAGCTCTTCACGTTCTCGCCCGATGTGGGCGCGGGTCTTCCCCTGTGGCTGCCAAACGGCATGGTGATCCGGCAGGAACTGGAATTCCTTGCCGTCCAGGAGGAACGCCGCGAAGGCTACAAGCGCGTCGCCACGCCTCAGATCACCAAGGAGGCGCTGTTCTATCGCTCGCGCCATCTGCCTTACTACAAGGACGATATGTATTCGCCGCTCGATATCGACGGCGAGAACTACTACCTGCGGCCGATGAACTGCCCGTTCCATCATCTGGTGTACGGGGCCACGCGCCATTCCTACCGCGAGCTGCCGCTGCGCATCACCGAATATGCGCAGGACTACCGCTACGAAGCGTCCGGCGGATTGTCGGGGCTGATGCGCGTGCGCGGCTTCTGCATGAACGACGCGCACATCTATTGCCGCTACGACCAGGCCAAGGACGAGTTCGTCCGCGTCATGCATCTGCACGCGCGCTACTACAATCTCATGGGCATCAAGGACTATTACATGCGGTTCTCGCTGCCCGATCTCAACAAGCTCGAGAAATACGTCGACCAGCCCGAGAAGTGGCTGACGGCGATGAACATCATCAAGGAGGCGATGAAGGAGTCGGGCTATCCATACGTGGAGGCAAAGGGCGAAGCTGCGTTCTACGGACCCAAAGTCGACTTCATGATCAAATCGGTGATCGGCACCGAATATGCGATCTCCACCAACCAGCTCGATTTCCTCGCCACCCAGACCTTCAACCTCACCTATATCGGCGAGGACGGGGCCGAACATCCGGTCTATGTCATCCACCGTGCGCCGCTGGGCACCCATGAGCGCTTCACGGCGTTCCTGACGGAGCACTATGCCGGTGCGTTCCCGGTGTGGCTTGCGCCCATCCAGGCGCGCATCGTGCCGATCAGTGAGAAGGCCGACGACTACGCGCACAAGGTTCGGCAGGCATTGTTCGACGCCCCCGTTGTCAACGGCACGGCCGGCCTGCGCGTCGACATAGACCTGTCCTCGGAGCGGATGCAGAAGAAGATCCGCGACGCCCAGCTCCAGAAGATCCCCTATATGCTTGTGGTGGGCGAGCGCGAGGCCGCGGAAGGCAAGGTCGCGGTGCGCCTGCGCTCGGGCAAGGATTTGGGGCCGATGCCGCTGGAAATCTTCCTCAATCGCATCAAATCCGAGGCGGAATCCCGAACAGATGTGGCCGAATAGGACTTGCGAATCGCGCTTTGCGGCCTATTCTTCGCCCTTCAGCGGTCGCGTGCGGCCGCCCGAGCCACGAGGATTTCCGCCCTGCCCATGAGCCGTACCAGCGTTTCGCGAGGCCGGAGGAAGTTCTCGCGGAATGCGCGGGCGTTCGCGCGGACGTAACAAAGGAGAGGGTCATAGTTCCCAGACGTTTTGCCGCCAACATGCCGGCGCCGCCCAAGGACGGCCCGCGCGTCAACGAGGAAATCTTCGCCCGCAGTATCCTGCTCATCGGCGATGATGGCCACAAATACGGTGAACTCGGGCTCGACGACGCCCGCGCCATCGCGGAGGAAAAGGGCTTCGACCTGGTCGAAGTCTCGCCGGAGGCGAAGCCCCCCGTGGTCAAACTGATGGACTACGGAAAATTCAAATACGAACAGCAGAAGAAGGCGAACGAAGCGCGCAAGCGGCAGAAGGTCATCGAGATCAAGGAGATCAAGATGCGGCCGACCATCGACGACCACGACTACGACACCAAGATGAAGGCGATGCAGCGCTTCTTCGGCGAAGGCGACAAGGTCAAGGTGACACTGCGCTTCCGGGGCCGCGAGATGGCGCATCAGCATCTCGGCATGGCGCTGCTCGCGCGCATCCAGAAGGATACCGAGAGCTACGCCAAGACGGAACAATATCCGAAGATGGAAGGCCGCCAGATGATGATGGTGCTGGCGCCGCGCTGAACGACCGGCGACGAAAAGCGAAGGGCTCGGAGTTCTGCTCCGAGCCCTTGTTTCTTGGCTATTCGTCTTCCCTCAGAGGAACCGCCCCGAAACGTGCACGGCCTGGTCGCCCAGATCCTGGAACGGACCGAGCGGCTGGATGTCGTCGTGATAGCCCTCGATGTGCGGCTTGCCGGACATCACCTTGTAGGCGACGCGGCCATCCTGCATCAGCAGAACGACTTCGGCGGCCCATCCGCGGTCGATGGTGGTGCGCTCAAAGCCCATCAGATCCAGGAAGATGCTGCCCGTCCGTTGCTGCTCGAGGCGGGAGGGATGAAAGACATAGGCAGAGCAACGCTCCTGTGCCTCGATGCATGCCCTTACGGGCTTCGCCAGCCGGTCGAACTTGATGGAATCGCGCGGCATGAAACGTTCGATGACGCCGAGATAGGAAATCGTCTCCGCATTCGGCTGGACCGCCGCATCGAAGCCGATCTTTGAGAGATCGGACTCCTTGGTCTGGCCCGGGACGATGTTTGAATAGGCCAGAACGACGTCCGCGTAGTTCTTGAAGTTCTGGTTTTCGGACAGATCGGTACGGTGGGGCAGCAGTTCGACGCCGCCGCAACCCACCAAAGTCAGAGCAACCGTGAGAATTGCCCCAAGACGCGCATAACGCCGCGCAGCGTATCCCCCGTCCACCATGCCCACCCCAAAACCTGTCTGAACTTATGGTTTTGTCCAATGTAGCGAAAAATCAAAGGCTTGAAAAGCGATTGTGCCGAATTGGTAAGCGGTCAGAGGGTTGTCGCGAGGCTGTCACACGGCGCTGCAGCGCGACACGCAATCTACAATTGTCTCGAAGTCGCAATTTCCACCCGTGAGCACGACGGCAATGTTCCTTCCGTGCACATCGTATTTCTCTGATAGAAGCGCGGCCAAACCAGCCGATCCGCCGGGTTCTATGATTAATTTCAGAACCGTCGCCGCGTAAGCCACGGCGCGGGCGAGCTCCTCATCGCTCACTGCCAATCCATCCCTCATGAGCCCCTTCGCAAGTGCGAAAGGGACATGGCCGGGAGTCGGTGCCATCAACGCATCCGCGATCGAGAGCGATCCGCCAGGGGCAGTGGCCCGCGCGCCGGCGGCGAGCGACCGGCGCATGCCGTCGAAATTCTCGGGCTCGACGCTTATGGCTTTTGTGGCCGGGCTGGCACCGGATAGTGCGAGCGCGATGCCGCTCACCACACCGCCGCCGCTGCATGGCACCAGCACCGCGTCCAACGCAGGACAGCCGCAGCTCTTGGCTTGGGCCGCGATTTCCAGTCCGATCGTCCCCTGCCCGGCCACGATCCCCGGATCGTCGAACGGCCGGATCAAGGTGCCGCCGCGTTCTTCCAGCACGCGGGCCGCCAGGGCTTCGCGATCGTCCTGGACGCGATCGTAGAAAACGATGTCCGCACCCTGGGCGCGGGTCCCTTCGAGCTTGGTCCTGGGCGAGTCCTTGGGCATCACGATGGTTGCGGGAATTCCGAAGAGACGCGCCGCGGCCGCGACACCCTGGGCGTGGTTGCCGGAAGAGAAGGCGACGACACCCTTCCTGCGCTCCGCCTCGGGAATGAGAGCGATGCGGTTATAGGCGCCGCGAAACTTGAAAGAACCCGTCCGCTGCAAGGATTCGAGCTTCAGGAACACGCGTCCGCCCAGCCGCTCGTTGAGCGCCGGATTCTCGATGAGCGGCGTCTTGTAGGCATGCGGCGCTATCCGCCGCGCCGCCGCTTCGACGTCGGCGAATTTTGGCAGCGTCCGATTCTCACTCATGGGATTCCAAGCTTGGCAGCCGCGCGCATGGCAGGCATGAGCATGCAGTTCGCCAAGACACTTTCAAGCGGTTGTGAAGCGGGCTAACAACGGAGGGGCCCCCGCTGCATGTGTCCGTGAAACATCCCTCCCTCGGAATCCTGCTCAAAGTTGCCGCCACCATCGCGTTTTCGCTGATGTATGTGGTGATCCGGCTCGCCGGAAACGTGCCCGTCGGCGAGGTCGTCTTCTTCCGTGGACTGTTCGCGCTCGTGCCGCTGCTGGTGGTTTCCTGGTTCACGCACGGGCCCCGGTCGGTGGTGCTGACGGCGCATCCTTGGCTGCATCTCAGACGCTCGGTCGCCGGGACGGCGTCGATGTTCCTGAACTTCTACGCGGTGGATCACCTGCCGCTGGCCGATGTCACCGCCTTCAGCTTCGTCATGCCGATTTTCGCGGTTGTCCTTGCGGCATTGCTGCTGGGCGAGACGGTGGGGCCGCACCGGGCATTTGCCGTGGTTCTGGGCTTTGGCGGCGTGCTGCTGATGGTCGAGCCCCACGCGGGTTTCGGATCCGCGCTCGGTTCCGCGACAGGCGCGGCAGCCGCGCTGGGAGGCGCCTTTCTTTCCGCCTTTGTCGTCGTCTTCATCCGCCACATGAGCGCGACCGAAACCAGCGAGGCGATCGTGTTCTATTTCATGGCCGTCTGCGCTTCGGCCGGCGCGGTCACGATGCTTTGGTGGTTCACACCGTTGACCGCGTCCCAGGGCGTGCTGCTCGTCCTTTGCGGCCTTCTCGGCGGCATCGGACAGGTTTGCATGACCTACTCCTACCGCTTCGCGGAGCCGTCCCTGCTCGCCCCGTTCGACTACAGCGCCATGATCTGGGCGACCGCGCTCGGATTTCTCGTCTTTGCCGAGGTGCCGGAGCGAATGGTGCTCGCGGGGGCGGCAGTGGTGGCGGTCTCGGGCCTTTACATCATCTGGCGCGAGCACAAGCTGCGGCTCATGCGGCGGATCCGCGTGAGCCTTCCATAGCGTCCAGTTCGGCGATCAGGTCCGCGCCGAAATAATAGGCCAGCTCGTCGCGCGCCCCTTGATAGAGGCTCGGCCCCTGTGCGGCGCAGACAAGGCTGCCGTCGATGACCTCATTTGACGGCTTCAAACAGCCATAGTCGAAGGTGAGCGGAAAGAGCGTGCTCACCATCGGTTTGTAGAGATGATAGTCAAGCCCCTGTTCCAGGCACCAGGCATGGATCAGGCAGCCGCGGCCGCCTTGGCGGTGGAATACGCAGTGACCGCCGCGAGTTGTCGTGCGGCGATAGCGTCCGGACGGGAATTCGCAATCCGCGATCAGTTGGGCGTCGAACCATTCCTGCTTGGGAACCCCGACACTCTGAGCAAACGCTTCGCCCAGCCCCAGCACTCGTTCGGCGTTCTCCGCGTCGATATCGACGCCATACGAGCAGCACTGATCGTTGCAGAAGCCGCACCCCGTGCAGCGCGCGAAGTAGCGCAGCGCGAAGATCCGGGTGTCGACGCTATCCAGGACCGGCGCCTTGAAGACGCAGACATGCGGCGCGGCCAGCGCGACGACGCTCATGTCCGAAGGGCCGCAAACGTCACGCGATCGATGAGTTCGTCGTAGGCGATGCCGGCCCGCTCGGCCGCCGCCGCGAATCCGGCATCGGTCGAGATGCAGCAATTGGGGTTGATCTCGAGCACCCACGGTTTGCCGTTCGCGTCGACGCGGAAATCGACACGCGCATAGCCGCGCAGCGCAAACAATCGCCAGACCTTCTTCGTCGTCTCGATCAGTTGGCTGGCGAGCTGCGGCTCTTCGCTCTCGCAGCCGAAACGGCGCTGGCTGCCGTTGTAGTCGAAGGTATCCTCTTCCCATTTCGCGGCAAACGAGACCAGCTTCGGCTTTCCCTGGGGCCATTCGTCATTGAAACGCATTTCGGCCAAGGGAAATACGAACGGCCCGTCCTCGCTCGCCATCACCGCGATATTGAATTCGCGCCCGTCGACGTACCGCTCTGCGAACCAGCGGCCGCCGAATTTCTTGCGGCAATGCTCTGCCCGTTCGCGCACCGCGCTTCCTACCACCACCGAGTCGTCGTCGATGCCGACCGAGCAATCCTCGTCCGCCGCCTTGACGATATAGAGCGCGCCGGGATCGAGGCCGTCCCAATCGGGCCCCACCGCCCAGCCGGGTGTCGCCACGCCGCCGACATGCAGCACATTCTTGCCGAAGGGCTTGTCCGTCGTTGCCGCAAAATGGGTGGCCGAAGCGCCGGTGTAAGGCACGCCGAGGCGCTCGAGCATCGCCGGCGCGATCGAGGAATAGATTCCGGCGCCGAAGACCGACTCGACGACGTTGAAGACGACATCGGGCCGGTGCGTGTCCAGCAGTCCTTTGAGGAACCCCATATCCGGGGCGAAGGCGGCCCTAGGCGCCTGGTGTCCGCGCTTTTCCAGTGCCTCGGCCACGGCGGCGACGGAATCGAGCGTATCCAGCTCGTCCGGAGGCGCGTCCGGCGCCACATCGGAATGGAGGACGAGAACCTTCATGCCGCGGCGCGGGTGCGCGGTTTCTTCAATTCGGGATGACGCCGGAAGAATGCGTTCATGATGCGCTCGATCAGCTGGGCGTGACTGAGCCCGCGGCGCTCGGCGATCAGGCACATGTCGGAGTATTCGGGGCGCAGGCCTGCGAGCGGATTGACTTCGATGAAATGAGGCCGGCCTTGCGCATCACAGCGCACATCGACCCGGCCTCCGTCCCGGCAGCGCAAGGTGCGCCAGGCGGCAAGTGCGACATCACCGGCTCCCCGCGCGCTTTCCGCGTCTGCCTCGACGATTTCGACCTTGTCTTCCCAGTACTCCTTGTTCTGGTAGCCATAGCCCGCGCCGACCCAGTTGGCCTTCGGTACGATTTCGGAGACACCCAGGACGTCGGCATCCTCGCCGCTGCCAATGATGGCAACGGTGAATTCGCGCCCCGGCAGATAGCTTTCCACCAGCACCGGCTGCTGGAAGCGCACAAGCAGCGCCTGCGCCACGCGCCGCAGATCGCGGGCGTTGTCGACCTTGGAGTCCGCGCCTACGCCCTTGCCCGAGCCTTCCTGCACCGGTTTGAGGAACAGCGGGAACGCGAGGTCGATCTTTTTCACGTCGGCGATCTTTTCGATGACATGGAAATCGGCGGTCGGCACGCCGGCATCGCGCACGACCCGTTTCGCCATCGCCTTGTCGAGCGACAGCGCGAGGGTCAGGGCATCGGAGAAGACATAAGGGATGTCATAGGCATCGAGAAGCGCCGGAACCTGCGCCTCGCGGGCCACGCCCTTCAGGCCTTCGCAGAAATTGAACACGGCGTCGAAGCGTTCTCCTTTGGCCAGACGAGACACCAGTTTCTTTACGCCGCCGATCCGGACCGGCGTGAGCCCGATGCCCGCCAGCGCAGAACAGATGGCGTCGATCGTGATCTCGCTGTCGAACTCGGCCGTTTCCTCTTCGCCATAGCCCATGGCGAGGTAATCGGCCCTGAGGTCGTAAGTGACGCCGATACGCATGCCAGAGACCCCCTACCCCACAGCCTGTCTGTCCCGTCCCAGATCTCCGCCGGGATCGGGATAGCGATAGACCTTCCCTTCGAAATTCCTGAGCAACAGAAAGTCGCCTTCGCGTCCCACGACCGGATCTGGCGCGAGCTGGATCTTGCCGCCGCCGCCGGGCGCATCGACCGCGAAAATGGGCGTCGCATAGCCGGTGGTGTGGCCGCGCAGCGCGGCGATGATCTCGATCCCCTTCGCCACGCTGGTGCGGAAATGTCCCGAACCGCGGATGGGATCGCATTGATAGAGGTAATAGGGCTTCACCCGCCGCTTCAGCAGGCCATGCATCAAGGGCACCATCACCTCGGCGCTGTCGTTGATGCCCTTGAGCAATACCGTCTGGCTGCCGAGCGGAATGCCGGCATCCGCGAGACGGCTGAACGCCTCGGTCGCCTCCGGCGTCAGTTCGCTGGGGTGGGTCAGATGCAGGCTCATCCACAACGGATGGTGCTTCCGGAAGATCTGAACCAGGTCCTTGGTGACGCGCTGGGGGGTTACGACCGGCATCTTGCTGCCGATGCGGACGAACTCGATGTGCGGAATGGCCCGAAGCCGGCCGAGCAGCCAATCGAGCTTGTCGTCGCCAAGTGTCAACGGATCGCCGCCGGAAAGCAGGACGTCGCGGACCTCGGTGTGCGTTTCGAGGTAGGCGAGCACCTGCTCCCACTGCCGCGTCGAGAACTGGTACTCGCCGCCGGGATTGCCCACGACCCGCGCCCGCGTGCAGTAGCGGCAATAGGTCGAGCAGGTCCCGGTGGTCAGGAACAGCACCCGGTCGGGATAGCGATGAACCAGGCCCGGCGCGACCGTGTGATGGTCCTCGGCCAGCGGATCGTCGTCCTCGCCGGGCAGTCTGACGTACTCGTCCCCGGTCATGATGTGCGTGCGCCGGAGCGGTTCGCGCGGATCCGTCGGGCTCATCAGGCTGGCGTAATAGGGCGTGATGCCCACCGGCAGCGAACCCTCATGCCGCTCGACCGCCAGCCGCTCGTCCTCCGAAAGGCGGAAAATACGGCTCAGCTCCGCGAGATTGCGGATGCGGGCGCGCATCTGCCAGCGCCAATCGTTCCACTCGATGGTGGATGTGCCCGGATAGAAGCGGCGATAGAAGGCCCGGGTTTCGTCGGAGACTGGAAAACGTAGGGGCGCCGGCCGGCGCGCCTTCGTTTCGATCTTGCTGATGCTGGTGACATGGGTGTCCGGCTTCGGGCGGACTGGCCGTAGCGGCGCCTTGAGTTCGCGGCGCCGCAGCATCTGGAGACTCATCGGTGTCTCGCAACCACTCCCCGTCGCGCGCCTTACGAAACCCCTGCGGCCTCGCATCGGACTGCGACATCGTTGCGATATTTGAGCAGTTGCGACCTTTGTCAAGAGAAAGCCGCGCGAGTACTGGAATAGATCGCACTTTTTTCAAGACAAGATGACCCGAATTCCCCACCACTATTGAAGAATTAGCAAAAGGTTTGAAGTATTCGCGAGAGCGAATGCGGGTGAAGATGCCTTTGCTGAGCGAGTGGTCGACGAGAACAACTCAACACGGTTCTTCACAACGACTGTCAGCATCCCTTTCGTCGCGTCGCGCGATCAAGACCATCGCCTGAATCGCGTAGTCTTCAACGCCGCTATGACTGGCCGGCGGCGGATTCGATTCGAGGTGTGAATCATTTTGAAAAACGGCCGCGTATTGCGCCTCCGCAGGCATGCGCGGCCGGAATCGGCGACTCACTCCGGCGGCGGTTCGGTGGTGCGAGGTGCTGGCGTGACCCGGAACAAGGTGATGTGCACGGGCCGTCCGCGCGAATAGTTGAAGCCGTCGAGCGCGTCGATGGGCGTCGCGCTGGCGTTCAGCTGCGCCAGCGTCTGCAAGAAGACCGCCTGCTGTCCCTTTTCGATCGCCGCCAGGCCGCCTTGCGCCGACGCCATCTCGGCCGCACCGCGTCCGTTGACCGCCAGATGGGTCGGCGTGCCGAGAAGGAACAGCGCGCTCGGTTCGGTATAGCCTGCGAGCACCGGGGGCGGATCGTCGGCCTGAGCGTGCGACCGGATCATCTGCGCCTCACGGGGGCTGACCCAGATCTTCGTCAGTCCCGGCATCGCGCCCAAGGTCAGTGTTGCGTAGAGCACCAGCGCCGACACTACGGCCGACCAGAAGGCGCGGCCCATCGCGCCCAGAAGCATCGAGAGCACGGCTACGAGGGCTGCGAGCGTCCCCAATCCGGCGCCCGTCAGCACCGCGGCAGGCGCTCCGCTTCCGTAATACGCCGGAAGAAAGATCAGACCGGCCACGAGCAGGGCGGCGCCAAGCGCGAAGTGCAGGCTGGAGAGTGCGGGCAGCACCTTTTGCCAACCCGTTGCGATCTCTCTGCGTCCCACCAGGAAGGCCGCCATTATCACGGCAAGAGCCGGATAGGCCGGCAGGATGTAATGCGGCAACTTGGTCGGCACCAGCTCGAACATCAGCCACGACGCCGCGGCCCAGGCGAGCAGGAACCGCATCGCGGGCTGCTGCCGATTTGCGATCGCAAAGGCCACGGCCGGAATGAGAAACAGCGTCGCCGGCCAGAGGGTCAGGATCGTCATCAGCAGGTAATAGCCGGGCGGCTCGCCATGGCTCTCTTCGCCATGGAGGACCTTGGCGCCGAAATCGTGGCCCAGCGATTGGGCATAGAAGGCGCCGTGGCTCTGAACTGCGATCGCGATCAACCAGGGTAAAACGATCGCCAACACGAGCGCGATGCCGCTGATCGGGCGCAAGGACCCGAGCCAGCGCCACTCCCGGTCCCAAATCAGCAGCGCGACCAAGGTGACGGCGACGACCCCGATGATCACCGGACCTTTGATCAGCACGCCGAGCGCGAGCGCGAGCCACCCGCCCAACGCCGCCCAGCGTCCGAGAGGCTGTCCCTCGCCCCGTCCAGCCAGATAGCCGCGCAGCAGCACGGCCTGCGCGCCAACGACGGTCGCGAGCAGCGCCGCGTCCGTCTTGGCGATCTTGGCCTCGGCCGAAAGCAGCAGCGTCAGCCCAAGGAGCAGCGCCGCGACGAACGCTCCCTCCACGTTCAGGAAGGCGCTCGCGCACCAGAAGCACAGCAGAACTGCCGCGAAGGCGCCGATCAGCGACGGGATGCGGTAGGTCCAGATGTGGTCGCGGGTCCGGTCGCCGGTTACCGCGCTGACAGCCTCGGTGGTGGCGGCCTGCAGCCAATAGATCCCGACGGGCTTCTTGTAGCGGGGCTCGTTGGCGAAGCGGATGTCGATGAAGTTGCCCGTCTCCAGCATCTGCTTGCTGGCCTGGGCGAACCGGCTCTCGTCGCGATCCAAGGGCGGTATGGTGAAGAGCCCGGGCAGCCAGGCGATCAGGCAAACGAGCAGCAGCAGCAGGCGCGGCCGCCGACGAATCAGCGCGACCATCATGTCGCCTTCGGTTGCCGCCCCTGCCATGCCCTGCCCTGTTCCTTGAAAGAGGGCGCCTGTATAAGGCGCGCGCAACGGATGGGCAAAGGCTGGCGGGTCGATGGCGCAGGCAGTGGCGTTTTCCTGGATCGTCGCGGTGAAGGACGAGAGGGAGAACATGGCGCCGCTGATCGCCGAGATCGCTAGCGCCATGGCCGGTCGCGATCCTTCGACCTATGAAGTCATCTTCATCGACGACGGTTCGGTCGACGGCACCGCCGAGGAACTTGCGCAGCTGAAAGCGGAGCTTCCTTCACTGCGCGTGCTGGTCCACGGCCGCAACCTCGGAAAGAGCGCCGCACTGCGCACCGGCATCCGCGCAGCCCGTCATCCCTTCATCGTCACCATGGACGGCGACGGCCAGAACGATCCCGCCGACATCCATGCGATGCTCGCGCCTTTTGCCGGCGGCGAGCGCATGCTCGGCATCGTGGCCGGCCAGCGCATCAAGCGCGAGGATACGTTCGCAAAACGCTATGCCTCGAAGATCGCCAACCGCGTGCGGCGCCGGCTGCTGAACGACGGCACCCGCGACTCGGTGTGCGGCTGGAAAGCCATGCCGCGCGACGTGTTTCTGGCGCTGCCTTATTTCGACAACATGCACCGTTTCCTGATCGCGCTGACCATCCGCGAAGGCTATGCCGTGAAGCTCATCGACGTGCGCGACCGCAGGCGGCAGCACGGCACGTCCAAATACACCAACTGGGGACGCTTGATGGTCGGCATCCCCGACCTCATGGGCGTGGCTTGGCTGATGCGCCGCTTCCGCGGCCGCGTCGAGGCGAGAGAACTATGATGCACGAAATCTGGAACTGGCTGTTGGGCGTGGTGCGTCATCCCTTCGACATGTGGGATGTCATCGGCTTCATTGGCGCCGCCGTGTTCGGCGCGCGCTTCATCATCCAGTGGTGGAAGAGCGAGATGGCCGGCAAGAGCGTGATCCCCATCGCGTTCTGGTATTGCAGCCTGGCGGGCGCCTCGATCCAGCTCGTCTATGTGATCCATCTGCGCAGCCTGCCGCTGGTGCTGGGCAACCTGCTCCCGCTCTTCATCTATGCGCGCAATCTGTACCTGACCTATCGCGAGAGAGCGCGGCTCGCCCTGGCGCCTTAACCATACTGTCACATCGCCGCCATGGCCGCGCCCATGTTCCGCCCCATTATGATACAGTAAATGATGTGACGGGGTCCTTAGACAAACGGGGAGTTTTCAGATGTTGCGCCTGTTTCCGCTGCTGCTCATTCCGATCGTCATCTACAACTTCATCGCGCTGGGCGGGCACGTTGCCGGGCACGATGTCCAGGCGATGGTGACGTCGACGTTTTCGGTCAAGATGTTCTCCGGCGAGGAATGGAAGATCAGCTTCTCCGATTTCCTCACCTTCTTCGCCCTGGCGCTGCTGTTCATCGAAGTGATCAAGGCGACGCGCACGACATCGAAGGAGCTCATCAATCACGGGCTGTCGATGCTGGTGTTCGTCGGCGCCCTGGTCGAGTTCATCGTCGTTCCGGGCTTCGCGACCTCGGCCTTCTTCTTCCTGGTCATGTTCGCGCTGTTCGACGTGGTCGCGGGCTACACCATCTCGATCGTCGCCGCCGAACACGATCTGGGACTGGGCCGCGCCGGCACCGACTAATGCGAAGCTCCGTCATGCTCGCGGGCGGCCCTCAGGGCCGCCCCGCTTGCTTTGTCGGCGGATAGCGATAAAAGCGTGCCCCTTGCAGTCCGGACAGATGGCCGAGTGGTTGAAGGCGCACGCCTGGAAAGTGTGTAACGGTTAACAGCCGTTCGAGGGTTCGAATCCCTCTCTGTCCGCCAGTACCAGGATATTTTCTCAATGTCCGCAATAACTTAGCGGATAAACCACAGTTCTAATCAAGAGACGACCCGGAATCCAGAACGCGCATCCGCGGACCAATTTGTCGCAGCGCTTCGATTTCGCCGGACGCCTTTCCGATTGGAGTGTTTCTGGTGATTTCCACTTTAGCCTCGGGGCCAACAACGCTGGGAGAAAAGCTTCAACTGATGTCTCCATCGAGACTCGCGAATGCCATACACGCATAGCCTTCGCACCCGGCTCGGCTCTTGAGCAGTACACTGTACAGGACGAAACCGAACAGCATACGGTCATTCCTCGGCGGTGAATTCCGGTCGAAGTAGTCCAAAAATGCTGACCACGACCAAGTGAGCGGATCGGATGCCGGCGGGTTGTGGTCAATAGCAACGACAATTTGAATTCCCGCGCCGCTTGGATTGTCGCGTTGAATATCGCAAGATCGCAACATAGTCACTTCTACGCTAATGCGTCGCGCTCAAATCCCGGTCTTCCATGGAAGTCTATCTTGATGCCCGCAAACTCCTAGTATCCAAAGCCAAGGAGGTATTGCCCTTCGCGCGCGCAATCTGGCGCATGCGGCCGGGAGATGTCGTTCAAGTTCTCAATGATGCGAAACGTCGGCGTGACTTGCTCATAGGATGCGCTGCATTCTTCGTTGTCGCCGAAGTGCTCGCAGCCTTGGTCTGGACGTTTGCTCCAGACGCTCTAGCCAAATTTGAGCAATCCTTCTTCTGGTTTCACGTTCTTCTTATCCTTTGCGACGGTGGCGCCCTTTATCTCACTTTCATTGCCTTCGGCTTGGGAGGGCGTCTCACCCTGCTACTTTCAGCTCAGTTGCTCACTGGCGCCCTGGCAATCCTTATCGGTGCGCTTCTGCTTGGGATAACGCCGTCCATCTCACACGGTTTGGCAGACGAGCTCCAACACATTCATAGCGGCGATGGAAAGGATACGCTCTTTTATCGTGAAGTATGCCTACCTACGGCTGATGAAATTGCCTATGTGCATGACAAACTGGAGATTCGCTCGATCCTTGAGCAGGGGGTGCACCAGTTCACAAAAGCGGTAAGGGACCGCGCGAACTTGTTACTCAGCGAT
>Ga0335083_10000213_pt1 | contig 96827 bp, 74 predicted proteins | sample Lox_Sample_42_FD_206716 | JGI IMG/M metagenome (GOLD analysis project Ga0335083, IMG submission 206716) | Soil microbial communities from Loxahatchee National Wildlife Refuge, Florida, United States - Lox_Sample_4.2 | ecosystem: Environmental > Terrestrial > Soil > Wetlands | place: USA...
CAAGAAAGCGCCATCATCCTTGGTACGGTTGCCGCTTTACAACAGGTGGTACCTCCAATTCCGGGCACTGCCGGCTTGCGCGATGATGGTTTCTTGCTTTCCGAAGTAAAAGTGAACGGATTCGACAGTCTCATTATTACGGCAGCAACTGATCGCGGCGCGCTCTATGGGGTATTTGCGCTGCTCAGCAAAATCGCCCGCAACGAGAGCATTTCCGATCTGCATGAAGTGCAGCAGCCCGCTGCACCCATTCGCTGGACGAATGAATGGAACAACCTGGACGGCAGTATCGAACGCGGGTACGCCGGGCGATCCATCTTTTTTGATAATGGTGGCGTTCGAGCCGATTTAACGCGTGCAGGCGAATACGCCCGCCTGCTCGCTTCCATCGGAATCAACGGCTGCGCCATCAACAATGTGAATGCGAACCCGCACATTCTCGAAGACAGCTTTCTCCCACAGCTCACTCGCATTGCGGATGTGTTTCGTCCTTGGGGAGTTCAGCTATCCATCTCCGTAGACATGAGTAGCCCCAAGGTGATTGGAGGCCTGGACACTTTCGATCCCGCGGATCCACGCGTGGCCGAATGGTGGCAGAAAAAGGTCGACGAGATTTACCGGCAGATTCCTGATTTTGCGGGTTTCTTGGTCAAGGCGGATTCGGAAGGCCGACTCGGTCCGGCCACGTATGGCCGGACTCCCGCTGATGCGGCCAACGTAATCGCGCGCGCCCTTGGGCCACATCACGGGATCGTTTTCTACCGCGCGTTTGTCTACAACCATCATCTCGACTGGCGCAATCTCAAAAACGATCGCGCGCGCGCGGCCTATGACATTTTTCATCCGCTGGATGGCAGGTTCGACAACAACGTAATCATCCAGATCAAGTATGGGCCGATTGACTTCCAGGTCCGCGAGCCTGCCTCTCCGCTTTTCAGCGGCCTCGAAAAAACAAATGAAGCCATCGAGCTGCAAGTCACGCAGGAATACTTGGGCCAACAGCGGCATTTGTGTTTTCTCCCGCCGATGTGGAAGGAAACCCTCGACTTCGATATGCACGCAGGGGCGCACCCTACGCCGGTGAAAGATATTATTGCTGGCAAGACTTTCCATCGGTCCCTAGGTGGATACGTTGCGGTGGTGAATGTCGGCATGGACACAAACTGGTTGGCACACCCGCTGGCGATGGCGAATCTCTACGGGTATGGCAGGCTTGCGTGGAATCCAGATCTTTCTTCTGAGCAGATTGCGAAAGAGTGGACTCAGTTGAGTTTTGGAAATGACCATGCGGTGGTGAAAACGATTTCAAAGATACTGCTCGCGTCCTGGCCCATCTACGAAAGTTACACAGGTCCATTAGGCGCGGGAACACTGACGGATATACTCGGCAGCCATTACGGTCCGGGAGTGGGATCGTCCGAAGGAAATGGCTGGGGGCAATGGCACCGCGCGGACCACGAAGGTGTCGGGATGGACCGCACGGCGGCAACGGGCACGGGATACGTCGATCAATACCGGCCGGCGGTTGCGAAGATTTACGAATCCTTGAAAACGACGCCGGATACTTTGTTGCTCTTTTTTCATCATGTGCCTTACACCTATGTCCTGCATTCGGGAAAGACAGTCATCCAACACATTTATGATTCGCATTACGGGGGCGCGGAAGCTGCGGCAAACCTGGTCGCAGAATGGAAAACATTGGAAGGCCGCATGGACGAGGAACGGTATGCGGGCGTTTTGAAACGGCTCGAGTATCAAGCAGGCCACGCCATCGTTTGGCGGGATGCGGTCTGTAATTGGTTTCTCCGGACTTCGGGGATTCCCGACGAGCACGGCCGTGTGGGGCACTATCCCGGGCGCGTTGAGGCGGAAAGCATGCTGCTGCAAAGTTACACGCCGTTCGATATCACTCCGCCGGAGGACGCATCGGGCGGGAAAGCCGTCGAGTGCGCGCCACCCGCACAGAAATGTTCCGCAATCTTTCACTTTGATGGAAAAGCAGGCTGGTACGAAGTGGACGTCGAGTATTTTGATCAGAGAAATGGCAAATCAGAGTTCCGCGTATTAGTTGGCGAGCAGGTCGTGGATGAATGGGTGGCCGACGATAATTTGCCGGCAACAAAACCGAACGCGGACTCTTCGACTCGGAGGCGGATCACAGGTCTCGCGCTTCGTCCCGGCGACACGATCCGCATCGAAGGCACCCCGGATGGCGAGGAGCGCGCAGCCGTGGACTACATCGAATTCCAACCTGACATCCAATGAAGTAACGAAGTGGCGGCGAGCTCTTAGCCTTGCGAGACGCTATGGCTTTTGAGCGCGGAGTCGCTCGCTTTGGTTTCTGCCCGCCTCATCTCGCGGAAAAGATGGAGATTCGTGGACATCACCACGCCGGGGCTGAGATGCGCGGCGGGAGGGAGGTGAACATGGTTGGTGAGGTTGTCGGCAAGGAGGCGCACAGCAGTTTGGCCCTGCCGGTGCGGATGCTGGTAAATCGACGCAGTAATAATCCCCTTTTGAAAGTAGGGGGCCATCTCCGCGAAGAGGTCCGTCGTGATTAGTTTCACTCTGCCCTCCAAACCCTGCTCACCGAGAGCGCGGCACACTGGAAGGCAATTAACCGTATTCACATACAGACCTTCGATTTCTGGAAAACGCCGCAGGAGATCCGATGTTTTTTGGAAGCTCTCCTCTTCATCCTCGTGGCCTTCAACGACGCTCGCGATTGTTCCGCCGGGACAATGGCGCAGAAATCCCTCGGAAAAGCCGTCTGTCTTTTTCCGATGATCTTCCGTTGAGAGCATGCCAGCAACAACCGCAACTTTGGATCCTCGAGGCACAAACTTGCCCATTAATTCCCCGGCAAGGCAGCCATTCAATTTCGGCTCGACGCAAACGATGGTCGAGCGGCGGCTCTCCGGAGCATCCGTGGAAACGCAAACGACACGCACGCCTTTTTCTTCGGCCTCGTTGATCAGCGGAGTCAATTCCCTGGGGCTTCCGGCAGTGAGAATGATTCCATCGACACTACTTTCCACTAACTCCTTGAATACTTCGATATCGCCCGCTCCCAGGGTTTGCACCGGACGGTTCACAAACTCGACACCGAGTTGCTCGAGATGGTGTTCTTCCTCAACGACTCCGCCCCAGAGCTGGTCGTAGAAAAAATGGATTTCTTTCGGTATGCAGACGCCGATGCGCACGCCCGCTCGCGCGGCGGATAGGGCTCTGGCCGCAAGATTCGGTGAATAGCCTATTTGTTGCGCGATTTGCAGGATTCGCTTGCGAGTGGCTTCCTTAATTCCGCCGCGCCCGTGCAGCGCACGATCGACCGTCCCGATCGAGACGTTCGCCATTTCGGCAATTAAGTGGATTCCGTGCTTCTTCTTGCTCATCTGCGCGCTCCGCGATCCCGCATGGCGATTGCAATGCGCACTCCCGCTTCGGTCTGGCGCTGCCACGCAAGATCAAACACTACTTGTCACAAAATGGCCAATTAGTTCCAAATGTTCCGGGCACCCATCCTGAACTTCCACCCCATCCATGCAAATTCAGGATACGGGACACGCGGTCCGCGTACGTTAACACGATTTAATGAACTTGGTGGGAGGAAGAATGTGTTCGAGCATTTTGGCGCAGAAGTTTCCCGCCTTTGTCCTCCTGCAGGTTCGGGAGTACAATCTCGCCCGGCCAATTCGCTGAGCCAGAAATAATGCCAACCCTCTGCGGATCAGGCTCGTGCAGTTCAAATTGGAGTACAGGAATTTTCAGCTCGTTTTCTTCAACTGGGGGCTCTTCTCATGCGTTCTGTCTCTCGGCGGCGTTTCCTGCGGGATGCATCCAAAGTTGGAATGACGGTAGGTGCGGAGCTCACACTCGGCCGGCACTTACTCGGCAAAACGCCGCCAGGCGATTCCGGTCAGCCCGTTCGCATCTATGCCGATACCCGGAGAACGCTTGCTCCACTGAACAGAGACCTGTTTGGTTCCTTCCTCGAGCATCTCGGCCGCGCCATTTACGAAGGCATTTACGATCCACAATCCAAACTTTCCGACCCTAACGGCTTCAGGAAAGATGTCATCGACAACATTCGCAAGCTCGGGGTTCCGATCATTCGCTATCCAGGTGGGAATTTTGTTTCCGGCTATCACTGGCTGGACGGCGTCGGCCCCAAAGCGAACCGCCCGGCCGTGCTGGACAAGGCCTGGAATACGATCGATACCAACCAGTTTGGAACGGATGATTTTCTCGCTTGGTGCCGCCTTGTCGGCACGCAGCCGCTTCTTGCCGTCAATCTGGGCACAGGGACTCCGGAGCAGGCCGCTGCTCTCGTCGAGTATTGCAATGTGGAGAGCGGCACCCGCTGGAGCGAGCTTCGCCGTAAGAACGGGATTGCGAACGCTCATAAGGTAGAACACTGGTGTCTCGGCAATGAAATGGATGGTCCCTGGCAAATCGGCCACATGACTGCTACGGAGTATGGGTTGAAAGCAGAGGACGCTGCCCGGCAAATGCGCTATGTTGATCCTTCGTTGAAGCTCGTGGCGTGCGGCTCAAGCGGCCCCGGAATGCCTACCTATCTCGAATGGGACCGGGAAGTTCTTGAGCAGTGTTACGACTACGTCGACGCGATCTCCTTGCATCGCTATTTCGGCAATACGGAAGAAACCGGCGGTGAAAGCTCAAAGTTCCTCGCCATGAATCTGAGCATGGAGCGGCAAATTGACGAAGTCGCCGCAGTCTGCGACGTCGTAAGAGGACACAAGCGCTCGCCCAAGAAATTGTGGCTCAGTTTCGATGAGTGGAATGTCTGGTATCGGGCCAGGAGCGGCTCGGCCGTGAACGGCGTCCGGCAAACTGCCCCTCATCTCCTGGAGGAGGTTTATAACCTTGAGGACGCTCTCCTGGTCGGTGGTCTTCTTAACGCCCTGATCCGGAAGTCGGACCGCGTGAAGCTGGCTTGCCTGGCGCAACTCGTCAACGTCATCGCTCCCCTCATGACGAACGAAAACGGTCTGCTGAAACAGACAATTTATTATCCATACAGCTGGGCGCTCGAGTTCGCCCACGGCGTAGCTCTCGAACTTCTGGTGGATTCTCCCACGTATGATGTTTCGGGGTTGGGCGCGGTCCAATATGTGGATGCAGCCGGAACATACCAAGCCGAGACAGGCAAGGTCGCGCTCTTCTGTTTGAATCGCGACTTGGCAAAACCTCGCGAACTCCAAATCATTTGGGAAGGCGCCTCCCCACGTGCTCTCGAATCTACAGTCCTAACCGGCGGCGACTTGAAGGCGGCAAACACCTTTGAATCCCCAACCCGCGTGACTCCGCAGAAAGGGGAGCTGCCTTCGACCGCAGGCGGCCGCGCGACTGTTGAATTGCCCCCTCGTTCTTATACTGTTATCGAATGGAAGCTCTAAGATGCCTGGTGCGCGAATGAAAACACTTGCGCTCGCGAATCCATAGCGGGACACTTTGGCCACTGGTATCATCCCCACAGGGACGTGTCTAATGCGGCGGCGGTATTCATGGGTCTTCTTCACTCTATTGCTCCTGGCTCCAGCCTCATGTCTCGGCCAAGAACCTCTGAAGGTTGCTCTCTCGGGATCCATCCGTGAGGCTGGAACGGGTCATGTCATCGGTGATGCACGCATCGAACTTCAGAACGCGATGGGCACCCCGATTGGGTTCGCGTACTCCGACCGCAACGGTACATACCAATTCGATGACATCCCCGGTGATTGCTATGTTTCTGTTCAACACGATGGTTACGAGTCCGCCCGCGAGTTCGTCCGGCCAACCGGCGCCGGCCATGTGTATCGGGATATCCTTCTGCGAGCGACTGGAGGCGCGGCCGTGCCGAAGGTCGCGCCGGCTGTTTCCGAACACCAGCTAAGCATTCCGCGCAACGCGAGAGAGTCATTCGATAAGGGCGTTCAACTCATCGTGGAGAAATCGGACTATCGGGGCGCTGTCGCGCAATTTGCGCGGGCAATTTCGAAGTATCCGTCCTATTACGAGGCGTACGCAGCCATGGGACTGGCGCAGAACAAAATGGGCGATGCCGCGGCCGCGGAAGTCGCGCTTCGAAAATCAATATCCCTAAGTTCTGAGAAGTACCCCCAGGCGATACTCGACCTTGCTTCCATGTTCAACAGCCAGAAAAAGTTTTCCGACGCCGAACCACTTCTCCGTAAAGCTATTGCTCTCGATGCTTCATCCTGGCGGGCACAGTTTCAATTGGCCGTTGCCCTCAGCGCCCAGAATCGCTACAAGGACGCCGTAGCCAGCGCGACTGCAGCACGTGATTTGAAGCCGGATAATCCTCAGATTTATTTGTTCCTGTACGATCTTCACATCCGGGCCGATGACTTTCCGGGTGCCCTGGCTGATACCCAGAGCTACCTGAAGCTCGCCCCCACTGGCGCCCTGGCTGATCGCGTCCGTAGCATGCAGGAAAAGATTCAGCAAGCACTCCAGACCTCCGGGAATAATTCCGTTCCAACATCCGAGGCGAAGCCTGCGCCGCCCGTTGAGTCTGCCGCGAAAGCTGTCGCTTCTCCCCCGGCCGGCTCATCGGCAGCTGGGCAGCCGGACCTGGCAACTTCCCAACCATCCGCTCCGCCCGCCGCGGACAATACCGAGTCGGCGGCTGAGGATACTTCCGAAGAGAGCCCTGATACTCCCGAAAACAATTCGGGTATGCCCCCTCGGGTCGATGATCTCGTGCCGGAAGTCGCCGTGAATGTGCCTTGCATTCTTCCCGCAATTTTGCGCGGGGCCGGCCGCCGCGCCGAGCAACTGCTGAACAGCATGCAGAAATTCGATGCCTCCGAGCGCGTCGAAAGCTACAGATTGAACGCCGCCGGGGTTCCCGGCGGCGCGGATGTGCGCTCCTTCGATTATGTCGCCGTGGTCTCCCGGGATTCTCACGGCGAATTCCAATTGCAGGAATACCGGAATGGAGAAATTGTCTCCCCTCGGCAGTTCCCGGCTGGAATAGCCACCGCAAATCTGTCGGCACATGCGCTGATTTTCCATCCCCGGCTCGCGCCAGGTTTTGATTTCGCCTGCGAGGGACTCGGCCAATGGAAGGGGCGCTCGACTTGGCTGGTTCATTTTGAGGAAAGACCAAACCAGCGAGACGCCTTTCGGTCCTATATTGTGGACGGAATTCGCTATCCAGTTCGTCTGGTAGGGCGCGCCTGGATTGATGCCGGTAACTATCAGGTGGTGCATCTCGAATCGGATTTGGTCAAACCGGTCGAAAACATTCGTCTCACTCGCGAGCACATTTCCATTGGCTATGCGGCCGTTAGATTCCGCAGCCGCCAGCAGCTTTGGCTTCCTCAGACTGCGGATCTCTATTTTGAGCTCAAGCGCCGTCGCTACTACCGCCGTCACACTTTTACCAACTTTAAGATCTTCTCGACCGACAGTACGCAACAGGTGCAAGGCCCCAAGGAGTCCTACTGCTTCACCAACACTTCCGACTCGTTGGTCACTGGAATCCTCAGCGCTATTCCCCTTTCAGGGAAGGACCTGAAACCGGCTTCGCTCACTCTCGCCATCCCCGCAAAAAGCACCGTTTGCAAGACGGTTGGCGCGGGAATGGACGTAAACATTCCGATTGAATTTCTGGCTTCCTCGAGCTTCGCTTATGACGGCCCCGCCGGTTCCGTCGAAGACGTGTCTTACTTGCCGAATCGCACTCCCCCGCAGCTCATCTCGAAGGAAAATATCCCCGCCGCTCAACGCCCCTGATTTATCGGATCTCGGGGAACGCTAAGGCCGAAGACACTTTTTCTGTTCAATGATTGCTCGCTCCAGGCGCCTCTTTTTCTTCTCGCACGGTGATGATTCGATCTATCTCGGGTGATACGATTTTCTGAATCGTTCCGCTTGGCCAGCGAATTTCAATCGAATTCACGGCAGTCGCTTTTCCCAGGCCAAAGTGAACGCGCTGGTCCGAACTCGAGCCATAAGAACCTCCGCTATATACGTCTCCCCGCTGCCGGACTCCACCTGCGGTCAGAAAGACCTTGGCTCCGTTCGCATCCCTCGGACTCTTGGGACCGCCGATGAGCTTTATTTCCAGCCAGTGATTGCCGGTCTTCAGCACGTTTCGCAGTAGAGTCGGCCTCGAATCAATATTGTTGATCACTACGTCGATCTCTCCCTCATTGAAGATATCTCCGAATGCCGCTCCCCGTGCAGAGATCACATCCGCCAGGCCGCTCCCTGTGGCCGGCGGCACTTCCTGGAATTTCTTTCCATCGAGATTGCGGAAAAGTTGCGGGCGCTCCGCCCATGTTGTGCCCCAATCTTGTTTATCGACTTCCGGGTACACGTGCCCGTTGGCGATAAAAAGGTCCAGCCAGCCGTCGTTATCGAAATCCAGAAACCCCGTTCCCCAGGAAAGGAACGGTGTTGTAGGGCCGGCCAGGCCCGCTTGGTACGTCACATCCGTAAAATTCCCGTGGCCGTCATTTCGATAAAGCGTTTTGTAATCATCCGAAAACGTCGTCGTTAAAAGGTCGATCCTGCCCGTGTGCTGGTAATCGCCCACGGCAATCCCCATAGACGCTTGCTCCCGGCCGTCATCGCTAAGGGCAAAGCCCGACGCATAGCTCTCATCTTCGAACGTCCCATCATGTTTATTCCGGTAGAGATAATTTGGCGTCGAATCATTGGCCACTACTAGGTCCACCCATCCGTCGTCATCCACGTCCACGAAGGCGGAGGCCAATCCATAGTAATGGCCCGGATCGGAAACTCCCGCCTTCACGCTCACATCTGTGAATGTTCCATCTCCATTGTTGTGAAATAAATGGTCGCTCTCTCCCGGCAAACCGATTGGCCCGCACATCACTGCGATGCCTCGAAATTGGCAGAAATTGGGCGGAATCCTCCCTTGTCCTGCGATCGGCGGATTGTTGATGTCGTACTTCACATACCCCGGCACGAACAAGTCCAACAAGCCGTCGTGATCGTAGTCGCCCCACGTTGGCCCCGCCGACCAGCTTCCGAGCGCGACGCCGGCTTTCTCGGCGACGTCTGTGAACGTTCCGTCATGATTGTTGTGATAAAGACGATTCTTCCCGAAATTCGCCACGTAAATGTCTGGCCAACCGTCGTTGTCAAAATCGCCTACGGCCACGCCGACTCCCCATCGTGCATTGGCCACTCCCGCCTTCTCGGTGACATCCGTGAATGTTCCGTCGTGATTGTTGTGGAAAAGCATGGCGCGCGGAGGAGCTTCCTTGCCCTGCAACGCCGCGACCGTCGACCCATTCAGCAGATAGATGTCCAGCCAGCCGTCATTGTCGTAGTCCAGCAGTGCTACTCCCGAGCCAATTGTCTCCAGTATGGTTTTCTTCTCCGGAGTTCCCGAGCGGTGCAAGAATTCATCGAGCCCCGCAGCTTTAGTAATGTCGCTGAAAACGACAGTCGCCCCATCCACAAATCCCCCAGCCGTAATCGGTCGCGAAAGCGCATCCTTCACCGCCGGATGCGCGCCGCCCGTCGCAACTCCCATGCCCGACGCTGCTTGTTTCCTCTGCGAGTTGGGCGAATGCCGCGGCTCTTGCCCCCGAGTCGTTGCGATGGCAAGCAAATACACGGAGAGAGCGCACACCATCACGCCCGCGGCGAGGATTATTTTCATTCGGCGTGGTGTTTCAGCCCTCCGCCTCGGCAACCTCATGAATCAATCCTCTCTTTCCGCACTCAATCGCTCATCATATCCGCGGATACTGCTGGCGCAATTTATGAACGAAGCCCTCGCTTGCCGTTTCTCAGCCGCAATGAACAGTACCAGAACGGGCCCCAGACTTATGCCCCTCGGCTGCCCCGGATTTGTTACAGAAGGAAGCATCTGGGCCACCGCTACGATAAATTAAAAAAAGTGCTTGACAAGAGTGTAGCTCAAATGAAAAGCTCCGTTTACGTTAACGGCGTTTCCAATCGCCGTGGGGTGTGGAGGCATAACTATGCGTGTTTTGTTTCAGACTGCCAAGAATATCGTTTTTGCGGTCAAGCCGTCTCGACTTCGTTTTCTGATTGTTCTTGCGATTGCTCTGATCGGAATTTCCTTTTCGACGTTCGCTCAGCAAGCCACCATCGTCGGCACCGTCACCGATCCTTCCGGTGCCGTTGTCCCGAACGTGGCTGTCACCATCACAAATACCGACACGGGCTTAAGTCGTGTGTTCCCCACAAACGATGCCGGCCAGTTCGTCGCGCCTGATCTTCAGATCGGCCACTATACCGTTAAGGCCGAAGCCAAAGGCTTCAAAGCTTCGGAACAAAAGAACATTGTGCTGAACGTCGGTGACCGTATTCGTGCCGATTTCCAAATGCAGTTGGGCGCGGCACAGGAGACGGTCACTGTCGAAGCGAATACCGTCCAGGTCCAGACGGATTCCGGTGAGCGCAGCAACCTCATCACGGACCAGCAGCTTTCGCAGATCGCCGTCAACGGCCGCAGCATTTATCAATTGGCAGCCCTCACTCCGGGCGCCGTCAGTCAAATTACCGGTTTCGTCAATACCCCCGTCGGCGGCAACGCCAGCGTTGAATTCAACGGCATGCGCCAGAACCACAACATCTATTTGCTCGACGGCGGTGAAGACGATGACCGCGGCGGCGCGGGCGGCATGAGCATCGCGCCTTCGACCGACGCCATCGCGGAGTTCCGCGCCCTCACCTCGAACTACAGCGCGGACTACGGTCTCTCTTCTGCCGGCACGATGACCATGGTTCTGAAGTCAGGCGGCAGCACGCTGCACGCTTCGGCTTGGGAATTCAATCGCAATGATTATTTCGACGCGCGCAACTACTTTGTAAATAAGCAGGAGCTGCGCCTCAATGTGTTCGGCTTCAACGTCGGCGGCCCGGTCACATTCGGCCACCTCTACAATCCCGATAGGAAGAAGACGTTCTTCTTCTACAACATGGAATGGCGCAGATTGATTCAGGGTGGCGCGACCAACCAGGCGGTCCCGGGTGCTGCAGTCTATCCCACCGCAGCTGGCGCTGACCTGAGTTCTCTCGGCACACCGATCAACGTTCCGACTACGGCACAAGTGGCCCCATCCGTCTTGTTTGCGAATTGCCCGGGTGGCGCCGCTCCTGCTGGTGTTGTGCAGGGCTCGACGTTCCCAGGCGCCATTATTCCCGCCTGCATGATTAATTCGAACGCCGCCGCTTTGCTTAACGCACATATCTTCCCTGCCGCCAACGGTACCGACGTGACCGGCAAGATTCCTCAGTTCAAGGGCGGGGCCAATTCTGCCACGCCTCTAAAGGAAGAAATCGTCCGCATCGATCACAACTTCTCCGACAGATTTTCTGTATTCGGACACTTTATCGCCGAACAAGTTAGCCAGGGTTTCGCCATCAGTCAGTGGAGCGGCGACAACGTTCCTACCGTCGGCGACACCTTCGGCAACCCATCGCGTAGCGGCGTTATTCACACGACCTACACGATCCGGCCGACCCTCATCAACGAAGTCGCCTTCAACTACAACGGAAACGTTATCAACATCGTTCCATACGCGGCCTCGGGCCTTGCTAGCTTGGCCCTTCCGACCGGATACGATGGCACCAACAGCCGCCTTTTTACTGGGCCGAACAACCTGAACCGTATCCCCAATATCGACGTAAGCGGAGGGTCCATTAACCCGAACTTTGAAATCTCCAGCTGGCCCTGGCACAACAAGGCGGATGATTACCAAATTCGCGACGACGTTTCTTGGACCAAGGGCGCACACCAGCTCAAGATGGGCGGCAGTTGGGCTCTCTACAAGAAGGTCCAGGATCTTTTCGGCCAGACCCAAGGTGGGTACAGCTTCAATGGCACATACACTGGTATCGGCTACGGAGATATGTTGCTCGGCTTGGGGAATTACCAGGAGCTGGCTGTGCAAGACAAAGGCCTCTGGAATAACGTTTCCTGGGCTGCCTACATCCAGGACAACTGGCGCGTTAACCGTCGCCTGACTCTAAACCTCGGACTTCGCTGGGACGGCGTTCCACACACCTACGAAGCCAACAACCGCATGGGCAATTTCTACCCCAGCCTTTATAATGCGGCGGACGCAGCCGTGTTTGACACCAGCGGTAACATCTGCAACGCAGCGGATATTCTTTGCACCGGCGCCAGTCCCGGTCTTGGTACCAGCCCGAACTCAATTCTTGCTGGTATTCCGCTCTATTTGAACGGCATTGGCATACCCGGACAGAACGGTGTTCCCAAGGGTCTTGTGGACAATCACTGGGCCGCTTTTGGTCCTCGTCTCGGCTTTGCCTATGACCTTACAGGCAGCGGCAAGACCGTTGTGCGCGGCGGCTTCGGCATCATGTACGAACGCATCCAGGGTAATGACATGTACAACGCCGGCCCGAACATTCCGTTCAGCCTCCAAGTCAACGTCAATGCCGTCGATCTGTCGAACCCCAGCCTCGGTCTTGCATCTGGCGTCGTGACTCCTGCTTCCGCACTTCCGACTCACGCTGCCAGCATTACTGGTCTGGATATTGCCAACTACAAGCTGCCCTCAAGCTATCAATGGAGCATCGGCGTGCAGCATGCGCTGAGCAGCAGGTCCGTCTTGACTGTGAGTTACGTTGGCAACGTTGGCAGGCATCAGAATTTCTATACCAACATCAACCTGCCCACGGAGAGCGATCTCGGAGCCCTCCTTGCCTCGGGTGCTCAGTATCAGACGGCACCTGGACTTGCATACCCAGGCTTCACCAGCATCAAACCATCCGAAAACGAGGCCAACACGCACTACAACGGCCTTCAGATGGACTTGAACGCACAACTCAGCCACGACTTGACGTTGCGGGCCCTCTATACATACTCCAAGGCAGTTGACCCGACCACGGCTGGCTCTGGTGGCGGCGATTTGGGTACGGTCTCTAACCCCTATGCTGGGTGGTTATACGATGTTGGTCCTAGCGGCTATGACATCAGACATGTCGCTGTCGTGGACTTCATCTATGACATCCCTCTGTTCCGCCACACAGAAAACCGTCTCCTCAAGACTGGTCTTGGCGGTTGGCAGATCTCGGGCATCGTGACCATGGAGTCCGGTCTTCCCCTCAACATCGGACTCGGCAACAACCAGGGCGGCAACTTCGTCGGCGGTTCGAACCGTCCGGACCTGGTCAGCACCGTTGCTTATCCGCACACAGTAGGGCAGTGGTTCAACCCCGGATCCCAATCAAGTCCTCAATTCGCCTTCCCGGCACCCGGCGCTTGGGGAACTCTCGGACACTACGCTCTGCGTGGACCCGGCCGCGACAACTGGAACGTTTCCCTGTTCAAGGACTTCGTGATCAGCGAAGCTCGTGGCAGCCGTTTTGAACTGCGTTTGGAAACCTTTAACACCTGGAACCACACGCAATTCCAAAACATTGGAACTACCTTCAATGGCTACAACACGGATGGCTCCATCAAGGGCAACTTTGGACAGGTGACATCAGCCTACGACCCGAGAATTCTTCAACTCGGCGCAAAGATCTACTTCTAATCACCCCGGAAGCATCAACTCCGCCCCGCTCGTGCAGGTCGCGAGCGGGGCGTTTTTTTGTGGCGCTCCTTGCTCCTTGGTTCTTTGCGCGCCTCTTCCCGTGCGAACTGCAATCTTCCGCGTTATGATTGCCCTTTGAGCGCTTTTTTCCAATACGTCAATCTTCCCCGGCGCGCCCCGCGCCCTGCGCCACACGGCAAGTCTGGCGCTTCGCACCTGGCGGCGTGCCTGAGAGCCGCTATGTTTCTGGCTCTCTTGTGGCCAGTCGTTTCTGTCGCGCAATCCCCCACTCCCGGCCCTGCCGAAGCCATCGCCCTCGAACGACAAGGCAGGCTCGAAGAAGCGGAGCAAGCTTGGCAGGCTGTTGTCAGCCGCGACCCACGCGACGCCGCTGCCTTCGCCAGCTTGGGCGTCGTTCTGTCCAAAGAACAAAAATTCCCTGAAGCGGTTTCCGCCTATAAGAGCGCCCTCGCTCTCAATCCCAAGCTTCCCGGAATCCAGCTGAATCTCGGCCTCGCGGAGTTCAAGCAGGGCCGCTTCGAAGAGGCCATAGCTCCGCTCGACGCTGCTCTCGCCGCCCAGCCGGACAACATGCAGGCACGCACCCTTCTGGGCCTGAGCTTCTATGGCGCGAAGCGATTTGCGGAAGCCTCCAAGCACCTGGCGCTCGCCGCAAAGGCGGATCCGGATAATGCACAGTTGCGCCAGGTCCTTGCACAAAGTTGTCTGTGGGCCAAGAAATTCGATTGCGCCCTCGAAGAGTTTCGCCTCATCGCCCAGCGCGATCCAAATTCTGCCGCGGCCCACGTCCTTACCGGTGAAGCCTTGGACGGCCTGGGAAAAACCGCCGAAGCCATCACCGAGTTCGAGGAAGCCATCAAAGTTGCCCCGCAGGAGCCCAATATCCATTTCGGCCTCGGCTATCTCCACTGGAAGCTGAAGCAGTACGACGAAGCGGAAGCCGGCTTCAAAGCCGAACTGTCGGTTGATCCGGATAACGCCCAGGCCCTGGCGTATCTCGGGGATGTAGCCATGAAAAGGAACGATCCCGAAACCGCCTTCACATTTCTCAAAAAGGCCATCGCATCTCGCAAAGACATTCGCATCGCTTATCTCGACCTCGGAGCCATACTCGCCGAGCAAGGCCACAATCAAGACGCCATCGTCGCGCTAAAGCGCGCCGTCGAGTTGGATTCCGAACAGCCTGACGCGCATTACCGCCTCGGACGCGTCTACCGAGCCGCGGGCCAGGAGGCGGCCGCCCAAAAAGAGTTTGCCAAGGTCCGCGAACTCCACGAAAAAGCGGACGAGGACGTCGCCCGCAAGATGTCTGCCGCTCCCCCGCCGCTGAAACAGTAGTCGGACTCCTTACAGCCTCCTGCCGCCTGCCCTTATTCCGAAATCCAGCGACAGTTTGTCTTTTTCAAAAGATCTCCCGGAACATATTGCGATGTCCCTCGGCAGGAGATTGCTCTCCAACCGGCATTACAAATCTTTTACATGAAAACAACTTGCAACTGATATACGACTCATCTAGTCTTATATCCATTCTTGTTGTAAACCAGTCGCAACTAAACCCGAGGTGATCGCTCTTGGCTCTCTTAACTCTTCTAAATCGCTTTCTGAGAGGCACGCGGCTCCTTTTCTTGCCTCTCCTATCGTTTGCTTTCTACTTGGACTGTCCTCATGCGTCCCTTGCCCAGGAACCTCCATACCTCGTGACCTATTCCGACGCCTTGGAGGAGCCTGGCAACCTCGAAATCGCCATAAAAGGTGTCCAGGCGGCCCCTAAGAACGGCAACTCCTTCACCGGCGCCACGCTGGAATTGGAATACGGCGCGAAAGGCTGGTGGACCACCGAGGTCTATCTCTCCGGCCAGCACACTCAGAACGACAGCACCGTATTCACCGGCTTTCGCTGGGAAAATCGCGTCCGCCCTCTGCTCCGACAGCACTTCATCAATCCCGTCCTCTACGTCGAGTACGAAAATTTGAACAAGGCCGACCGTAGCCTGCTTGAGATCGTCGGCCATGACAGCATCTCCGATCTCCTCCTTTCTAACGCGCAAGGCCGAAAGACTACCGAGCGATCCCTGGAATTCAAACTCATTCTCTCCAGCAATCTAAAGGGCTGGGACATCTCCGAAAATTTCATCGCTGAAAAAAATCTCAGCAATGAGCCCTGGGAGTTCGGCTACGCCCTCGGCACCAGCAGGCCCCTGTCGTTCAAGGCCAGTTCCAAGTCTTGCTTTTTCTGCCGGCAGAACTTCGCTGCTGGCGCCGAAATGTATGGCGGACTTGGCGATCGCTACAGCTTCGGTTGGAGGCAAACTTCGCAATATCTCGGACCGATGGTGAGCCTTGAGATTCCGAAAGGTCCCACCATTACCTTTTCTCCCAGCTTTGGGCTTAACGCCAACAGCGTCGGCGTCCTCTACCGCTTCAAGGTGTCGTACGAGATTCAGCAGATTTTTAGCCGCCTCCACAAGGGGGCGAACTGATGGCCGCGCAACCCGCCACATTCAGCAGAAATCTTTTCGTGCTTGCGTTTGCTCTGTTCTCTATGGCTTTGGCCTCTGCCGCTGCGGATGGTTCCTGGCTAAAGCATGTGCCGGAAGCCGACCGCGCGCGAAAAAATCCCTACGCGGGGCAAGCCGATGCCATTGCCGCGGGCGCTTTGGTCTTCGAAGACCACTGTGCAAAGTGCCACGGAGCGGACGCTGAGGGCCGCGGCAAGAAACCGAGTCTGCGCAGTTCCCGCGTGCAAGGCGCAACCGACGGCGAAATCTTTTGGCTGCTAAAGAACGGAAATCTTGCCAAGGGCATGCCCACTTGGAGCAAGCTGCCCGAGCAAACGCGTTGGCAGGTGATCGCCTATCTGAAGAGCTTGGGCAAGAGCGGTCTGTTTGGCTATTCGGGAAAATCTCCGCTGGAAGTGGGCAGATGACGGGACTCGTGCAATGCAAGAGGTGGAGCGCTCAGTTCGCCGGTCTCGGCGCGATTTTGCTCTTGGCCATGGCCGGATGCGGCTCCGGGCAGGCTACCAAATTCGAGACGGAGAAAGAATTCACTCCTGCGGAGCAGAATATCGGGGAGCGAATTTTCGTCGATACGCGATTCGCCGAATATTTCGCTGAGCATATGACCGGTGTGAACGCTCCGCTGCCGGCCGGCGATCCGGTCGTGGCTACGGTACAAACGCCGGCTGGCGTTCTTCCTGGCCCATTTGCAGGGCAATCGATCAACTGCCGCTCATGCCACTTCGTCGTCGAGTTTCAGGGTGTTCAAGGCGCAGGAAACCGTACTTACGCCGACTTCACGGATCATAGTCCTATCTCGCGGGTCATCAACGGTTTCTCGGCCACTCCCAGAAACGCCATGCAGATGGTTGGCTCCATGCAGCCTCATGACGGGCCGACTTTTCTTCACTTTGACGGTGAGTTTACTGACCCGGCCGATCTCGCAAAATCCACTCTAACTGGCCGCAACTTCGGCTGGGCGCCGGATCAGTATCCGCAAGCCATCGCTCACATTGCCAACGTCATTCGCAACGACGACGGAAAGAATCTGCCCGCCTCCACCTACGGTTGCGGCTTGTCCTACGCCAAGATACTGCTCGCGACCGACCCCTCCATTCCGCGGGATTGCCGTCTTCCCGCTCAGTACCGCTTGGATGTCGCGTCTGCCAGCGACGAACAGATAGTCCAGGACATGGCCCAAATGCTGGGGCAGTATCTCGAAGGTTTGCTGTTTCAACAAGATGAGTTCGGCCGCTACATCGGTTCGCCCTACGACGTATTTCTGCGCATCAATCATCTCCCTGTGCAGCCGAACGCCGGAGAGACCTTGCCCCAGTATAATCAGCGGTTATTCGGGCTCTTGCAGAACTTGAACAATCCGGTCTTTGTGGATGGAACATATGGCAGTTTCAAATATCATGCCCAGCCGTTTGCCTTCGGAGCCACGGAACTGGCGGGCCTCAAAATCTTCCTCAAAGTCGCCGTGAATGCTGCGGATGGCTCACAACACGCTGGAAATTGCGCTGCCTGCCATCTGGCGCCAAACTTCACCGACTTCAAGTTTCATAACACCGGCGTGTCCCAGGAAGAGTACGACGCCGCGAATGGCTCGGGTGCCTTTGCCGCTCTCGTTGTTCCCACACTTGCCCAACGCAACGCCAATTTTGACGCCTACATGCCTGCTTCCGCGAACCATCCCAACGCCTCCGAGCGTTTTCGCCACCCTGCGGTTCAAGGCAACCCGATTTATGCGGACCTCGGCCTGTGGAACGTGTATCTCAATCCGGATATTCCCAATCCCCAACCGAATTTGAGCATGGTCGTTTGCGCGATCGTGCAAAATTGCGCCGTGGATCAGGGCCTTCCCGCCACCATCGCGCAATTCAAGACGCCCACGCTTCGTGATCTCGAGGATTCCGCGCCCTATTTTCACAACGGCAGCAAGCCGCATTTCACGGACGTCGTCGAGTTCTACATCATGAGCTCGCAGCTCGCCCGCCAGGAGCTTCTGCGAAATGCGCCGCCGGAATTTCAGGGCATGTCGCTCAGCGAGGATGATGTCAGCGCGCTTGCAGCCTTTCTTGCGTCGCTCACGGAAGATTACGACGACGCTTAGAGTCTCGGCGTGTCTCTTGACCTCGCGGAGCAAATTACGGTGAACTAAAATATAGTTGCCTGCCGTAGATCTCTGCGGACTTGCAAATTGCGCCTCGCACAATTAAGCCCTTTCTTTGCCGGGTGTTTCAGGCTATTTTCTCAGAGAGTTCATTGCCCTCTGGGAGCTCGCATGCTTTCTGAACCTGTTCCCGAACCGAAATCGCCGTGGAAGAATCCGCTGCTGTACTCCTCCATCGCCCTCGCCATCGTGCTTCTTGGCGTGGTCATTGTTATGTTTTCCCGCTGGCAGGACAACCGCAACATCGAACGCCAAGCGGCTCGAGAGCGCGCGGAAAAGCAGCGTCAGCAGGACCAGGCCGCTGTAGAACAACTAGGCGGCAAGGAGTTCACCATCCTCGATTTCTACGCCAGTCCGAAAATCATCCGGCGCGGCGAGTCCGCGCAGTTGTGCTACGGCGTATCGAAAGCAAAGACAGTCAAGCTTGAACCGCAGTCGCAGCCCGTATGGCCGTCTCCTGCTCGTTGTGTAGACGTATCTCCAACAAAAACAACCACTTACACGCTAACGATTGAGAACGCTAAGGGTGAGACCGAGTCTCAGACCGTTGACCTGAAAGTCCGATGAGGCTTTCTCGCCGACACTTGTTTTTAATGTGCTTTGCTCCTGCTCCGCTTCGAATTGCTCCCAGCTCAAGCCCAGACTGAGTCAAATCTAACTGCGACTTCCCCTTGTCGTGGCAATTGCCCCGCATCTATAATGCTTGTTCGCGCGGGGTCCGGTGAACCATCCAGTAAAGCCGGACTCCGCGAACATTTTTTGGCTTCCGAATCCCTGGTGACGAACGACCATGTCTGACCCGCTCGCGAAAATCAAGCAGCGCCTGCAGGGAGAAATCGATCAGCTCGAGCACGAGCTGAACGTCGACCTCCCCAAAGAGATTGCCAAGGCACGCGCGCACGGCGATCTATCCGAAAACGCCGAATATAAATACGCGAAAGAACGCCAGGGATACGTGAACGCCCGAATTGCCCAGCTCAAAAAGCGCATGGGCGACCTCGGAATGCTGAACCTCACGAATATTCCGAAGGACCGCTCCGGGTATGGTTCGCGCATTCTCGTGCTCGATATTCATCGGGAAGTGAGAATCGAGTATAAGCTCGTCACCACCGAGGAAGCCGATGCCGAGAAAGGGCTGATTTCCACCACGTCGCCGATCGGCAAAGCCCTGCTGAATCGTAAGGTTGGCGACGAAGTGCAGGTCGCAACCCCGGCGGGCCAGAAAGAGTTTGAGATTGTGAAGCTGATTACGATTCACGAAGACGAGTAACCAGGCGCCATTTTCAGGCGTCCTAATTTTGCAGGAGAGTCATCTGCGAGGCGAAATGTATTGGGGAGCCGGCCCGGCGCTCGGGCTACTAACTTTTCTTGGTTACGCGGCCTTTGCCGCGGGCGCCATGCTCGTCTGGCGCAAACGCGAAGACTTTTCCATGTGGGCTCACGACGAATTCGGCGCGTTCCGCCGAAGCCTTTCGCGCTATACCGTGGTCGGCCCGTTTTACGGCGTACGCGAGGAATCGCGGCTGAAAGCCGTTCCTTCGCAGGTTTTCAGCTCCATGAGCCGATTCCCCCGCAGGCACATTAACCCCGCGTTTTTGCTCCTCTTCCTCGGCGTGGCGCTTTTCCTCCTCGATTTCTTCATCTAGCGGATGAACACAGTCTCGCTCCGCCCTTCTGGACAATCCCCGCGCGCTTTGCCATTCTCATCGCCATGAAACCTTCGCTGATCGTCCATGGCGGCGCCTGGGACATTCCCGATGAAGCCGTGGACGCATGCGTTTCAGGGTGCCGCGAGGCGCTGCAAGCAGGGTGGGCCATTCTCTCGCGCGGCGGCTCCGCCCTGGACGCCGTCGAAGCGTCAATACTGGTGCTCGAAGACGATCCCGTTTTTGACGCGGGTTTCGGCTCGCACTTGAATCTCGACGGCCGCGTGGAATGCGACGCCATCGTTATGAATGGTGCGACTCTTCGCGCTGGCGCCGCTGCGGCGCTGCAGCGCATCCGAAATCCAATCCGCCTGGCGCGTGCAGTCCTCGAAAACGGACCGCACATGATGCTCGTTGGGGAAGGTGCGGAGCGCTTCGCAAAGGAGCATGCCATTTCTCTTTGCGATCCCGAGGAACTGGTCAGTCCAGCAGAGCGTGAAGCGTGGCGGCAGTGCAGCCAGGACAAGCACGCGGCGGCCCACCACAGCGGCCACGAGCAAGGGACAGTCGGAGCTGTGGCTCTCGATGCCGAAGGGAGGCTCTTTGCAGCCACCTCGACGGGCGGAACTTGCTGCAAGCTTCCCGGACGGATTGGCGATTCGCCGCTCATTGGCTGCGGCTGCTACGCCGACTCTACGTCGGGCGGCGTTTCCTGCACGGGCTACGGTGAAGCCATCATGAAGGTTGTAATGGCCAAAACCGCCTGCGACCTGCTTCGGGCAGGAAGCGGTGCTTTTTGCGTGTCGGATTCCTCGCGCGATCATTCCAATTCCGCTTCGGCTTCTTGCGCAGCGGACACGGCGATGCTCGCGGCGCGGGAAGCGGTACACATTCTGGGCCAGCGCACACACGCGACGGGGGGACTTATCTTGCTCGATTGCGAAGGTAATCCCGGATTTGCATTCAATACGCCGCGCATGGCGTATGCCTACGTTGCCGCGGACGGGTCGTTCCGCTGTTCCGTGTAGCGACTCTTCCAGACGCTTGACCCCGCCAGCTTTCAAAGGTAGTCTTCCGCACAAATTCCCTCGCAGTGGTCTTTGCCCACAAGGAGGTTGCGCATGGCCTTTCTCTCGGCTCTTTGGCTTCCCATATTGCTTTCGGCCGTCATCGTGTTTATCGCCAGCTCGATCATGCATACCGTGCTGCCCTATCACCGCAACGATTACCGCAAACTGCCCGACGAGGACAGCGTTATCGCCGCGCTGCGTTCCGCCGGCGTCACGCGCGGGCTCTATAATTTTCCGCACTACACCCACAAGGAGATGAAGGAACCTGCGGCGCAGGAGAGATTCAAGCAGGGCCCTGTGGGTTTCCTGACGATCTTTCCCAGCGGCGCGATCAATATGGGAAAGTTCCTTGGCCAGTGGTTTGTCTATTGCCTGCTGATCAGCTTCTTCTGTGCCCTGCTTGCTGTCCACAGCGTGCCGCACGGCGCTTCTTACCGGCATGTGTTCCACGTCATTGGCATCGCCGCGTTTCTTGGCTACGGCCTGGGAACCTTTAGCAATGCGATTTGGAAGGGACAAACCTGGAGCATGACGCTCAAAGAAGTCTTCGATGGACTGGTCTACGCGCTGCTGACTGCTGGGACTTTCGGCTGGCTCTGGCCGCGGTAACTCTTTCTTCCGGCAACACTCAATAATAAAGGGGAAAAGATCTCCTCGGGCGAGGTGTGACCCCATACTGCACCTGTGACGCAAAGTGTGCGCAATGGCATGTTGGGAAAGAGGTTGCGGGCTCTTGGGCGTACCGGATTGGTGAGACGAAGGAGGTCCAAAGGTTGATGGAAGTAAAAGAGCAGAGGGCGACCCTCCCCGCTGATTTTTGTAAGTGTTGCATCTACATGGGTTACGGACAGAACTTTCGTAAATGTTGCATCTAAAGAAGTTATAAGTGCTTTGTTTTCCACATTTAGACAAGGGGCTTGTAAATGTTGCAGTTAAAAGAGTTACGAGAAACGCGTCTAGCGATTCGTGGCTGGTGACTGGCAGGTCATCGAAATAGGTAGAAGAGGTACATGAGGCAAAGGCGCAGGCTCGTTCGGGGACTGGAAAGGATACGCGGAAGCTGGGCGGGCGGAGCGAGCGAAACATGGAGAATGATAGCATGGGAGTTGATTACTGTCAAGGTAGAGTACTTATCTGGAATAATTCGAATGAGACGCGGGGAAGCACAGCGCATGGAATGGGTTACGGAAAATTTGGGAGTTTGGTGAGACGACGGGCAGCGGAGAGTGCATGGTGAGTGGGGAATGGGTGGAGGGTTGGCACGCCGAAGGTGCGAATGATGTCACGGCCATGTTTCAGGTTGGGGTGGGTGTGGACCACGTGGAGGTCTGCAGTGGCGAGGAGCAAGAGCCGGGCTAAAGTCCGGCACCTACAAAAAGCATCAACAAAAAGGCATCAACAAGAAGGCACTACATAAGGCCCGTAATAGGCGAGGCTGGGGAACCACGAGAGACAACGAAGTCGGGGCAAACGAGGCAGGTAAGGCAACGAAATTGACCCGGAATGCTTCTGCTCTTACGATAGAAAGGGCGGGGTGGAAGAGAAGGGATGGAAAGAGCGCGGCCGAGGATGGCCGCGTTTTAGTCATTAGGCGGCTAGCGATCGGGTGTAATGCGATGAAGACGAAGAAAAGACGGGGCGGAGTAGCGCGACGGGCTGTGGTGATGGCTATGTTTTCGGCGGGAATGGTGGCGGGGGCCTGGCTGGCATCGCCGCGAGCGGCGTCGGCGCAGACGGCCGATGATGTCGTGACCAAAATTCTGGAGGCGCGAGGTGGCGTCGAAAAAGCCAAAGCGATCCAGACGGAGCGCATCACCGGGACGATTTATTTCAACGCGGAATTGTATGGACCGTTCCTGGCGGAATTCAAGAGGCCGGGGAAGATGCACAACGAAGTGACGATTCAGAACAAGACGGTTGTGCGGACATTCGATGGGAAAGATGGCGGGTGGGTAATCAATCCATTTGTTGGCAAAAATGCGCCGGAGCCGATGTCCGCCGACGACATCAAGGATGCAGCGAACGAATCCGATTTTGACGGGCCGCTGGTGGACGCCAAAGCCAAGGGAAACGTGATCGAGCTGGCGGGCACGGAAAAAGTGGAAGGGCGGGACGCATATATTCTGAAAGTGAAGCACAAGGACGGGACGGTTTCGTCGTATTCGTTCGACGCGAAGACTTATTTGCTGGCCAAGTGGAGCGGGACGGATAACGTGAATGGAGAAAGCGTTACTCGAGAGACGTACTTTCACGACTACCGGGACGTGGGCGGGCTGAAGTTCGCGTTCGAGCTGGATTCGAACAATCCGGGAGCGGCAGTGGCGCAGAAGATTCTGGTGGACAAGATTGAAATCGATCCGGAAATCGACGACTCGCATTTTGGGAAGCCGCAAGAGCCCGCGACAGCGGAGCCGGCTACTCCCACCCCGCAGTCACCGGCCGCCTCTTCAAAACGATAGATCAGTGTTTTGCAACGCGGCGCGAAGGATGAAGATGATATAGATCGGCGACGGAATAAGTGACGCCGCTGAAAAAAGTGACGCGCGGCAAGTGGCCGTAAACTGCTACGTAGGCGCCGCCATCCAGCACCAATCGGGAAGACATGATGTAAGTGCCCGCGCCGAGAAGGGTCATCGTGGCCGGATTATTTGCATTGGTCCGACTGAAACCGGCTAGTTCACCAGTTAAACCCCATTTGCCGCCGAGCGGATGGGAGTAAGAGATCGCTGTAAAATAATTGCGGTCGAATCCGGCGATTCCCTGACGTCCTACAAACTGCGCGCCTTCATTCACATCGAAATGACTCTTACCGAAGTCCTTGCTCAAAAGAACTTGAACGGAGTGTCACAACGCGCCGGCGCCGAGATTGGCGGTTGCGGTTGGGAGGGCCGCGACGTACAAAACCGCCGTGGAGGGAAGGGCTCTTGATTGCGAAAAGAATCGATATTTGAAGCCGGCAGCGGAATCTCCCCGTCCGGCGATGGCGGAATCGCGCTCAATGGGAACATTGAGGAACCATAACTCGAGATTTTTGAGAACGCCCCATTTCAGCAGGCCGTTCACGTTTTGGTGGCCGCTGGCGAGCTCGAATCCATATTCTATTTCAAATACGCCGCTCTGGACCGATTCAGCAGTGCTGGCGAACGTGGGGCGGTTGGGAACGGCGGTGATTTCATCCTGTTGGTTCCCTGCATTCTGATCCGCGGGTGGGGCTTGAGCGTTCGAGTTGTCCGCCGATTGGCCCGCGCTTTGTGTTTTTGCCGAGTTCTGGTCCTGGCCGCGTGCATTCGATGCAGAGAGGACGGCGAACATGCAAGCTAGCGCGGCGGTGCGCGACGCTCGGATTCATTGATCTTTCATTGCAGGTTACACGTTTCTGGGAACAGGGTAACAACTCTGCGAGCAGCAAGGCGAGATTTATTGGGACAAGAAGGCATGAGTTGGTCACTGCGGCGGCAGATCGTTGGCGCTGCTGCGTGCATGGAGGCGTGCTGAGTTATTCTTGAGTCATGGCAAATGCCGGCGAGGCGCGTGTTAGGCGAGAACAAGCGGGGCTGTGCGCAGATTGCGCACATGCGATTTGCGTGCAAAACGATCGCGGCTCGATCTTCCTTTTATGCGAACTCTCCCGCAGCGACGCTCGATTCCGCAAATACCCGCGACTGCCGGTAGTCTCCTGCCCCGGATACGAAAAGAGCGCCGAACAGGCAAGGACATCGCAAACTTAGCGCATCCTCATCTATACCATCATGTTATAGTAACTGGCGGGTTCATCCTTCCGTCGAGGTCATCTCATGACTTCGGGCTCGGGCGCTCATTTGGCAGCAACACTCCTGCTATTTCTCTGTGCGGCGAATGCCGGGGCGGAAACACTCAAGATAACCAGCAAGCCTTCCGGGGCAACCGTGGAAATAGACGGGGTAGTTGCGGGCATGACGCCTTTTGAAAAAGACTACCCGGGCGGGTACTTTCACAAGACGAGGACCTCTATGGGGGCGCGGCTGGAACACCCGATGGTCGCGCGTATCAGCTTGGCAGGATTCGCCAGCAAAGAAATTCGGATGACCGATGGGCCGATGAACTGGATTTCGCTCAATGGGCGGAGTCGTGGCGAGTATTGGCTGCTGAAGAGCGATCACTTTGAAGTAGAGCTGCATGCTATCGGGGAGGTGTTCACGGGAGGAGTCGCGGCCAAATATTCCAGTGCGGGAAACGTTGACCTTCAGCCCGAACTTTCTCTTGAAGACCTGGTGCGGAGAACCAAACCCGCGGTGGTATACCTAAAGGGGCTGGACAAATCTGGAACAGGTTTCTTTGTAACAGATACCGGCGTGATCGCGACGAACGCGCACCTCGCGAGAGGCGAAGAGTCTCTCCAGACGATTCTGCCAAGCGGGCAGGAACTTGAAGCGAAGGTCGTATATATCGATGGCGATCTCGATATCGCGCTGGTGAAGGTTCAGGGAAAGGACTTTCCGCATCTGGCACTTGCCGACGCCGGAACCGTGCGACAGGGCGAGAGCGTGGTGGCGATCGGTAATCCAGGGGATGCCATGCTGTTCAGCGTGACGAAGGGAATCGTCAGCGCGGTTGGGCAATTTGCGGATGCCGGCCCTGGAACTTGGATTCAGACGGATGCACCGATTAATCCCGGGAACAGCGGGGGACCGCTGCTAAACGAGCACGGAGAAGTGATTGGCATCAATACACAAAAGCTGGTTAAGAAGAATGTGACAGGGATCGGATTTGCTCTCAGCTCGTCGGACCTTATCGAGGTGTTGCACAAGTTCTATCCGAGCGTCGTGCCGCCGGTCCAAAAACCTCCTGTCACGATACGTGCGATGGAATCCATGAGCGCGCCTTCCTCGAGTGCGGGTGTCGGCACAGTAAAGTTCACAGGGCCGGTTGGGGCTGAGATATGGATCGATCATGAGTTCGTCGGAGCTATTCCGTCGACACTCAAGCTTATGCAGGGAGCGCATCTGGTTGTCGTAAAGTTCCGGGGACACGCAGATTGGATTCGACGGATCAGCGTTACGAAAGACAACGAAATTTCCTTGAATCCTGAACTAGAACCGCCTTTTTAATTTTCTAGGTATTCAAGCGGGCGACAAGAAAGTTCCTGGGGAACGCTACGCAGAGCATTCCCCGGGACACCTTGTGAAACTCGAGGGCCTACTGCTGGGGCTGCTGAGGGTTTGCTGCGTTCGACGGCGTGTCTGTTGGCGACTTGGCGGAGACGGGAGTCAGGCTCGCGGAGCCGGCGGCCGCCAATTCGGACGGCTTGTATTTCGGAGCGCTGATGTAGCCGTGGACGAAGTTCTTATCGATCTTGTTCACGACGATCTGGACGGACTCTCCATCGTTTTCGGTATGAATCCAGATGGGCTCGTAGAGGTTTACATTTTTCTTCTGGAGTTCGTTGTCATCCACCATCATCGCAAGATTGTAGTGTTTGTGCTTGGTGTCCGCTTTGCGCAAGGAGATCGAAACAGGCCCGACGCGTTCAAAGCTCTTGGCTTTCGACAGATCGAACTCGAAATAGCTGCGCTCGCCGCGCTTTTCGAGGGCCACAAGCTGGTCATGATTCTTGGCGATGGAGCCATTCAGATTGTCGCGCGTCGAATTGAGGTCGTCGCGGGTCGAGTTGATGGAGCTCTCGAGGTCGGCGCGATCCTGGGCGACTTGGTCTTGCGTTGCCTTCAATTGTTTCTGCTGGTCGGCCAGTTGAGTCTGAAGTTCCAGGTACTTTTTGTCGACAGCTGGATGCCGCCGGACAACATGGTGCTTTACGTGGGTGTGCTTGGCGGCTACAGCCGGTTTGGCCGACGGCTCGGGCGCTTGCGGAATGACATCGGATGAGAGCACGGGGGCAGGGGCGGGCGAAGTGGATGGCAAAGGAGCCTGCGTCGCCTTCGCTTCATCGAGTTTTGCGGTCAGCGCGTTGACCTGCCCTTGCATTTGCGTCATGGCCGCGTTCGCGGAAGTGGCCTGCACACTGAGCTGGTTAAGCATTTCCTTCTCGTGGTAGCCGTAGGCGAAAGCTACAGCAGCGATTCCCAGCAGCACGACTACGGCAAGTGCCAGCCAGCGATTGGAGCCGTCGCGGAGCACTGTCCAGCGATCTCCATTCTGGTTCGATTCTTGGTACTCATCCATGATTACCCTCCTAGATTTCGATTGCCCGATAAGCGGCCTCGGCGCGTCACGAGATGACAGGCAGCTCTGATCCACAACAGGCCACTTCTGAAGAAAAACTTGCACTCCCTCTCAGGGGACAAATATTCCGTGAGGTCAAAGAGCATGCTGGGGGCCGGAGGACCATCGATTCACTATGTTCTAAGACGTTTATCTTCATGAACTAAGAGGAGTTTCCGGATAACGAAATATTTAGGGTTAGTACTAGTCCTGGAAGATTTTCCCTGGTAGGGCGAAGAGTTTATCTGTGCTTGAATCGGTCAGAAATAGCACTGCGGGCCTAAAATCTGCACGTTCGAGAAAGACTTTTCTAAAAGGAAAACAAAGATCTCTGCCAACTAGCCCGAGGGTTGTGAGGCGCAAAACGGGAAGCCGATGAGGACTGACCCATGCCCATGTGCGAGATTGCCGGGGTACGAGGGCGTGTGCTAGCATCCGCGGAGTTGGGGAACGGACCAGGGGGTAGTTGCTTGTCCGGCGCCACACTGAGGTACGCCGGCGTAGGGGCCACGCTCTCCTTCATCTTCTGAATCGCATACCCAGGCGCAGGCCCGCGCCTGAATTCTTCGGGACGGACCTCGCCTGTTGGCTCCGGCATCGCCGGCGCCACGCAAAGGGAGGTCTATATGAAGAGCTATCTCACCAGGGAGATTCGAAACGTTGGCATTGTCGGCCACGGCGGCACCGGAAAGACGCAACTGGTGTCGTCGTTGCTCTTCACCGCGGGAATGACCCCGCGCTGGGGAAAAGTTGCGGAAGGCAGCACGACGACGGATTGGGACGAGGAAGAAATCGCCAGGAAAATCTCGATTCAAACGGGACTGGCTTACGCCGAATGGCCTACCTCCGGCGGACAGGCGGGCGGCTCCGAGAAAGTTAAAATCAATTTCATCGATCTGCCCGGCTACTCCACTTTTATTACGGAAACGAAAGCTTCGTTGATTGCGGCGGACGCGGCGCTCATCGCGGTGGATGCGCACGTCGGCTCGCAGGTGACCACGGAAAAGGTCTGGGATTATTGCACCGAATATGACATTCCACGGGCATTTGTTTTGACCTGGATGGACCGCGAGTTGGCCAGTTTTGAACGCTCCATGGAATCGCTGGAGCAGGTTTTCGGCCGCAACGTGGTCGCCTTGCAGCTGCCCATAGGTTCGGAAAAAGGATTTCGCGGAGTAATCGATCTTGTGGGAATGAAGGCCCACATTTACAAGCCAGACGGTGACGGGAAGCCATCGATCGAGGAAATCCCCGCCGCGCTGGCCGATGAAGCGAAAGAAGCGCACGAAAAGCTGGTGGAAATGGTGGCCGAAGGCGACGACGAGTTGATGGAGGAATTTTTCCGGGAAGGCACGATTCCGATCGCGGATTTGATTCCGGGCGTCCGGAAAGCCATCGTGGCCGAAAAGATTTTTCCCGTGCTGATGGTTTCGAGCCTCCGAAACGTCGGAACGGCCAGCCTGTTGACGTTTCTTGCGGACGCATTTCCGCATCCCGATGAGCACGCACAAGTGGGCTTTACGGAACCGGATGGCAAAGGCGAGCGCGTCGAGCGCAAGTACGACGACGGACAACCGCTGTCGCTTTTCGTTTTCAAGACGCTTGCGGATCCCTTCGCAGGGCGAATCAACTATTTCAAGGTGAAAAGCGGCGTGCTGAAAAACGACGCCACGCTGATGAACTATAACCGGGGCACTCTCGAGCGCTTTCAACACACGCAGGTTGTACAGGGCAAACTACTGAGTGAAGTCGCCGAGCTGCACTCCGGGGATATCGGCGCAATCTCGAAACTGAAAGAGACAACGACCGGGGAGACGCTCGGAGATAAAGCGACTCCGGTCTATTACAAACCGGCGCAATTGCCCGAGCCTTCGATCACGTTCGCGATCGAGCCGAAGACGCGCGCGGACGAAGATAAGATCGGCGTTTCCATTCACAAGATTATCGAAGAGGATCCGGCGCTTCGTTTCATGCGCGATCCACAGACCAAGGAATTTCTCCTGGCTGGCTCCGGGCAGCAACATATCGAAGTGGTGGTGGCGAAGCTGCACAAGCGGTATCACGTGGACCTGACGCTGAAGCCGCCGAAAGTGCCATACCGCGAGACGATTCGCGGCAAAGCGGATGCGGAAGGAAAGCATAAAAAGCAGTCCGGAGGTCACGGGCAATTCGGCGTCTGCCGCATCAAGATGGAACCGATCGAGCGCGGCAAGGGGGTCGAATTCGTAGACGATGTTTTTGGCGGGGCGATTCCGAGAAACTGGATTCCATCGGTGGAAAAAGGAATTCGTGATGCGGCCGAGAGAGGGTATCTTGCCGGCTTTCCCGTGGTGGATTTTCGGGCGGTGCTGTACGACGGGAAATACCACGACGTCGATTCGTCTGATATGGCGTTCAAAATAGCAGGCTCGCTGGCGTTCAAGGAGGCCATGAAGATGGCCAAACCCGCACTGCTCGAGCCGGTGATGCACGTCGAAGTGTATGCGCCGGATCAGTATTCCGGCGACTTGATGGGCGACCTCAGCTCGCGGCGCGGTCGCATTGCAGGCAGCGAAGCGCGCGGGCACAACGTCATCATCAAAGCGCAGGTGCCTCTTTCGGAAATGCTGAGTTATGCGACGGACTTGACGTCAAAGACGCAAGGGCGCGCAACGTATTCGATGGAATTTTCGCACTACGACTATGTGCCAAACGAGCTGGCGCAAAAGGTCATCGAAGCGCACAAACCGGCTCATGGGGAAGCGGAAGCAGAGGAAGGATAGTTCCTCAGACTTCCAGTTAACCAGACAGCAGCCTTTTCCCGTTCTTGATGTTCAGGAAAACTTGGGCAAAAACATGCCGGTGTGCCGCTGATGCTCGTCGAAGGCGGCACCGAATTCCTGCGAGAGGAACGACTCTTCGCGGCGGGCTTTGATATAGAAAGAAAGCCACGCGGCAACTACGGCGAGTAATCCGCGTACTTCACCAACCATTACTGCCGTGCCTACCAGCGCAATCAAGATTCCCGTGTAAATGGGATGACGGATCGAACGGTATGGCCCGTTGCGGATCAGTTCATGGCCTTCCTTTAGCGTGACTACGCCGCTCCAATTCGATCCCAGGTACCAGCGCGCCCAAATGGCAAGAGCCACCCCCGCCGCCGTTATGCCGACTGCCACCCACGCCCATACCAATTTCCGGGGGATGAATTCGATGCCCAAAATCGGATACCGCCCCGTTTCCGGTCGGAACAGAAACCAGAAAGATACCACCATGATCAGGATGTACCCCATCCTCTGGATGTACCCTTCGTGCTTTTTCGTGGTCTTGCGATGGAACGCCGAAATCAGCCAGTACAGTGCCAACGTATACCAGCAGACCTCGAACCAGGGATAGGGAGCGGACAGCGACATCGCAGCAGCAATCATAGCTGTTTGTCCGCTGCATGCGCCAGACGGCGGAAGATTTCTCCGGAAGGCCTTATTCGTCGCGCAACGCGACCATGGGGTCGACGGACGCTGCGCGGCGTGCGGGAAGGAAGCAAGCAACCAAGCCCGCAGCGAGAAACGGCAGGCAGGCAATTAGAAAGACGCGCGGATCATTCGGCGATACGTCGAACAGCAAGCTTTGCAGCAATCGTGTCGCACCCGCCGCGGCAAGCAATCCGCAAACAATTCCCGCGAGGACGAGCCGCCCGCCTTGCGACAAAACGAGCCTCAGAATTTGTTGAGGCAAGGCGCCAAGAGCCATTCGAATCCCGAATTCGCGCGTGCGCTTCGAAGTAAGGTACGCCAGCAATCCGTACAAACCCGCGACGGCCAGCAGTAGCGCAAGAATTCCAAAGACTGCGAGAATTCTCGTGAAAAATTCTTGCCTCTTGAAGTTCGTTTCGAGAATTTCACGTGGCGTTTGCACGTTATACAGGACCAGATTCGGATCAAGCGAGTGAACCTGGGCAGTTAATTCGGATACGACGGAATGCGGCGCAAAATTCGTGCGCACCAGAATGCTGAACGAGAATTGCCAGGGCAGCGCGTCGTAAAACTGCGCGAGAGGCGTGTACATCTGCGGCCTCGTATCGTTATCTTCATTCGTGCGCACGTTCCCAACGATGCCGACAACTTGAAAGGGTTTTGAGACGGTCAAGAGAAACGGGTAACTTTTGCCAATGGCATCTCCCTTCCAGCAGATATTCGCGGCGGCCCGGTTAAGAATCACCACGCCAGGAGCTGCCTTCGAATCCGAGGCAGTAAAGTCCCGGCCTTGCAGGAGCGGGATTCGCAGAGTTTCGAAGTAGCCCGGGCTGACCATGACCATCGGAAGGTTTCTGCATTCCGGTGGGCCAGCCTTTTGTGACCTTGGGCGCCATCGGACGGGATCGCCGCCAACAAGGGCGACCGAAAGCGCACCGGGCATTGCGCGAACTTTCTCGAGAATCGGCTCGAGCATCGCCGCTCCCTGCGTTTTTGTGTATCCGTCGCGAGAAAGATCGAGCGAGGCGCTCAAGACGTGATCGGTATCGAATCCCAAATCGATTCGCGCGGCATTCCGCATCGTTTGAATCAGCAACGCCGCCCCCACAATCAAGACGACCGACAAGGCGATTTGGCCGATGACCAACACGGACTGCAGCCGTGAGCCTCCTCTCGATCCAGCCATGGAACTGCCAGCTTGTCGCTTGAGCTTTTCTCCGAGGTCTTTCGGCCGGATTCGCACCGCAGCCAGAAGACTGAACCCCACCGCTGTCAGCAAAGAGATACAGCCGACGAATGCAACCACCCGGAAGCTCAGGACCGAAGAAGCGATGCCCACCGGCAGCGGTAGCCCCTCAGGCGCCGAAACGAAAAGAAGTTTTGCGGCCCAATCTGCGGTGAGCAATCCGGCCGCCGCCCCAAAACTGGCCAACAGAAATCCTTGCACGAGACGCTGCCTAAGCAATGCCCAGTTCGATGCGCCAAGCGAAGCGCGGATGGCATATTCCCTTTCTTCCTCGTCCGCGCGAGCTAGCAGAAGTCCGGCTACATCCGCCGTGGCAACCAGCAGCACCAACCCCGCGATACCCAGCAGCAGCCACGACAGTCGGTCTTCTTCCTGCGTGAATCCCGTTCGCGCTGGCGCGAGTTTTGCCCAAGGCTTTTTCCACTCGTTCATTTCCCATGGTTCGTTGGGCGTTGGTGGCTTGCTCGACGATGAGACGACTTCGCCCTCCATCCCGTCCCAAATCCGAATGGTTTGTCCCGCCGCCAACCGCGCGGACACAGTATCGAGTTCCGCTTGCGCGGTTTTCATCGAAATTCCTGGCTTTAGCCGGGCGAGGACATTGAAGAAGTCGTTCTCCAGGCGGTCGATCTGCGTCGCCATCATTGGCTCCGCTTCGATTGCCATGGAAAGTGGAAGCCAGATTTGAGCTCCTCGGTCGAATTCCTGGAGCGATGCAGGCAAGACGCCGATTACGGTGAAGTCGCGAGAATTGATACGCAGGATCGAACCGATTGCATCGGGACGCCCGTCGTATTGGCGCTTCCAATAGCGGTCGCTGAGAATCGCTACTGGGTTCGATCCCCGCGCGCCGTCGTCCGAAGACGTGAACAGCCGCCCGTATTCCGGGTTCACGCCAAGAATCTCGAAAAAATTTCCGCTGACGATTTCGCCCGTGAGCTGGTCCGTTGTTCCACTTAGCTCGGAAACCTGAAGCCTCGCAAACCGGTACGCGGCGAGGCCGGTAAAAGAAGCAAGATTCTCGCGATATTCGCGGAATTCGGGATATGAAAACGCGCCGGTTTCGGGGCCGCTTTTTTGTTCAGTAGTGTAGAGTCTTACGATTTCATGAGCGTTGTGGCCAGGAAAGGACTCGACCAAAACAGCGTCCACGATGCTATAAATCGCCGCATTCGCTCCGATGCCCAGCGCGAGAATGAGCACGATTGTCGCGGTAAACGCCGGATTCTTGCCGATGAGCCGCAGGGCATAGCGAAAATCCAATCGCAAGGAACCCATTTCCACTCTCTCCTTCGCAAATCGGTGCAAAGGGACATCGGTCCCGGCGCAACCGAACCTGGCTATACGATACTGCGAAATCCGTGAGGCCGGCGCTCGCAAGTTCGAGCAGTTTCGTGGCATGTTCTTTGCTTGCGGTAATGCCAATTTGGGGCTTGCCGCTATCACATTCCTAACCAAAATGGTGCCCTCATGAAGAAGCCGCCAACCACAAAAACTAAAGCCCAGAATCACGCCGCCGGACGCGGACCACAAACAACCGCGATACACGCGGGTGAGCCGAAGCGGCACGGCGTCGGCGGACCAGTGGTCACCGACATTTGCCTTACTTCAACTTTTACCTTTTCCTCGACCGAAGAGATGAAGCTCTGGGCTGAAGGCAAAAGCAAGGCTTATATCTATACGCGCTATGGCAATCCCACACTCGCGGTAGCGGAGGGGAAGATTGCGGCTCTCGAAGGCGCCGAAGCTGCGGTCGTTACGTCCTCGGGGATGGCCGCCATTTCCCAAGCATTGCTCAGCGTTTTGAAACACGGAGATGAATTGATTTCCACTGCGCAGCTTTATGGCGGAAGTTACCGCTTGATGCGCGACGTTTTTCCCGACATGGGTATCACCACTCACCGTGTCGGAATGGATCTTTCGGGTATCGAAAATCTCGTCACGCCTCGCACAAAAGCCCTCTACGTGGAAACGCCGACGAATCCGACTCTGCGATTGGTGGACATCGAGAAAGCGGTTGGGTTTGCGAAGAAACACAAACTCGTTTCGATCATAGACAACACCTTCGCCACGCCGGTGCTGCAGAATCCCATCGCGCTGGGTTACGACATGGTGGTGCACAGCGCGACAAAAGCGCTCGCGGGCCACTCGGATCTCATCGCCGGCGTGGTCGCTGGAAACAAAGAACGCATCGAACGCGTTCGGCACATGGTGATTTATCTTGGCGGTTCAATGGATCCCGGCGCTGCGTTCTTACTGATTCGCGGAATCAAGACGCTCGGCGTACGCGTCGAACGGCAGTGCAAAAACGCGATGGCCGTTGCGGAGTTTTTGGAAAAGCATCCGAAGGTCGCGCGTGTGCACTACCCTGGATTGAAGTCGCACTCGGATCACGACTTGGCCAAAAAACAAATGCGCGGTTTCGGCTCGATGCTGGCCTTCGATCTGAAAGGCGGATTGCCCGCTGCGCGACGCTTCTGCGACCGCGTGCGATTGTTTTTGCTGGCAGCGAGCCTCGGCGGAGTCGAATCACTCGTGATCCTTCCAATTTACAGCTCGCACTACAACATGAGTTTGGAAGAGTTGAAGCAGGCGGGCGTGGAGCCGGGGACGGTGCGCGTTTCGATTGGGCTCGAGGATGCACAGGATTTAATCGCGGACTTGAAACAAGCGCTGGCCTGACGGCATGCTTGCGGCCCAGGGCGCGGCTAGCGCGTCGTTGGAAGGCGAGCACAGCCTGAAGTCTGTGCCACTCGGAGTCAGAGAGCGCCATTAAAAACAAAAACGGGCGGAACGCCGAAGCGCACCGCCCATTCTGTATTTTTGTGAAGTGGAATTAGAGGGGTTGGACGTTCGAGGCCTGCAGGCCCTTGGGGCCCTTGGTCACTTCGAATTCAACCGCTTGGCCATCATTCAGCGACTTGTAGCCATCAGCCACGATCGCGGAGAAATGGACGAAAACGTCCTCACCGCTCTGGCGCTGGATGAACCCGAAGCCCTTGCTGGCATTGAACCACTTCACTGTTCCTTGTTCTTTACTCACTGCTGTACTCTTTTCTGTCGGTTGGGTTGCAACCGAGCATTACTAAATTGAGCTATTTGGTGCCTCGAAATCCGAACCCCTCTTAAGAGTTACGGCCGCATTCAGACGTAAAAAAAGGCCGCAAGTTTGACCTTGCGACCGCTTTACACATCCAAAGGCGATACAAGAGCAACAAACGCAAACACAGACTACCACAGGTCCAGGTGTTTGCCAAGAAGAATCTTCGGTTTTTTTTGAAGCCACAGTGTCGCGAGGCCAATCGGCGAATCAGTCCGGGAGCGTGGCTTCGCTTGTGATGGTGAACTGAGTAGCGACTCCGGCGACGTTCGCGAGGCCGGCGGGTGTAACCGGCTGGCCACCGCCGATCCAGGCGTCTACGCGGCCAGGGACGATGCGATGCTTTCCGGACTCGTCCACGATTTCCAAGTCGCGCCCTTTCAGAAGAAACTTCACGGTCTTCTTTTCTCCACGGCCGAGATGGATACGCGCGAATCCCTTCAGCGCGCGCAACGGTGCGCCTCCGACGCCGGGATGCGTCAAGTAGAGCTGGACGACTTCATCAGCCGCCATGGAACCCTTGTTTTCCACCGTGGCGGAAATGGTGACGGATTCTTGAGCGGAAATTTTCGGGTGATCGACTTGCGGGTCATCGTAGGCGAAGGACGTGTAGCTCAAGCCATAGCCGAATGGATAGAGCGGCTCACCGTCGAAATAGCGGTAGGTGCGATTGGCCATGGAATAGTCATCGAACGGCGGCAGTTGATCGATGGACTTATAGAACGTAACCGGTAGCCGGCCAGCGGGGCTGAAATCTCCCGCGAGCGCCTGAGCGACGGCCGTGCCACCTTCTTCACCGGGATACCAGGCTTCGAGGATGGCGGGAATATTGGAGTTGGCCCAATTGATGGCGAGAGCGCTGCCGTTCATAAGAACAAGGACCGTGGGCTTACCTGCGGCGTAGACGCGATCGAGCAGCTTTTCCTGGGGTGCCGGCAAATCAATCAGCGTGCGATCGCCTCCGGAAAAGCCTTCGGCAGTGACGTGCATCTCCTCTCCTTCAATTCGTGGAGAAAGTCCGAGGACTATCACGACAAGGTCGGCGTTTCGGGCCGCGTTGACAGCTTTGCGGCCTTCATCATCGGGGAGGCTCCAGATCAGGCGCGATTCGGAGCTGCGGACGTCCTGGAAATATTCGATTTTGACAGCGTAGGGATGATCCTTTTCCAAATGGATTTTTTGCGTGAGCGTGGAGGCGGGATGGTGCAAAGTCCAGTCCTCGACAACCAGATTGTTGTCCAACCAAAGACGATAGCCATCCTGGCCGGTGAAGCCGAGCAGATAATCTCCTGTTTCCGGCGGAACGAGAAAGCCCGTCCAGCGCACGGAATAATTCTTGAGGAGTTGCGCGGAGATGCCGGTGTCGCCCCAAGCGAAATTGACCATGGTGTCGGTACGGCTCATAACCGGAGAGCCTTGAAGCCGCATATTGGAAAAGTATTCGCCTCTCAATCCGTGTTCCGAACACGAAGCGTCCACGCAAAGCGCGGGGACTGGAATCGGTTCCGTAACCGGGCCGACAAGGCCACTTGCCTCTTCATAGATAATTTTGGATCGAGGAAAACGATTGCGAATTCCGGCCAGGACGGTGACCGGCTCGGAAGGAGTGCCGTTATAGTTGCCTTCGATGGCATCAAGACTGTCCGCGTTTGGTCCAATGACGGCGATGGTTCCAGGCGTCTGCTGGAGTGGAAGAAGGTGGCCGCTGTTTTTCAGCAGCACGATGGACTCCTGGGCCATGCGCAGAGCGCGCTGGCGATGCGCCTCGGTGTCATTCTCCTCGGGAGTAATGCGGGAGTAGGGATCGGCGGAACGCGGATCAAACATGCCGAGGCGAAAGCGCGAGGTGAACAGGCGGCGCAGCGACCGGTCGAGATCGGCCTCCGTAAGCAAGCCTTGGTGGACCGCATTGAGGATGGCGGCGTGCTCCGTGCTCATCTGGTGACGATAGTCGCCGCAGATGAGATCCATGCCAGCCTTGAAGACGATGGCGACGCCCTCTTCGGCATTGGGAGCGAAATGGTGTCCGCCAAAAACGTCGGAGACGGCGCCACAATCGGAGACGACGTAACCCTGAAAGCCCCAATCTTTGCGGAGATGATCTTGAAGCAGGTCGGTGTTGGCGCAGGCGGGCTGGCCGTTTAGGGAGTTGTAAGCGCACATGACGGATTCGGCTTTGCCATCCATTACGGTGGCGCGGAAGGCAGGTAAATACGTGTCTTCCATATCGTGCCGGGAAGCGCGCACATCGACAATGTGACGCGTGGATTCGGGTCCGCTATGCACGGCGAAATGCTTGGGCGTGGAGACGGTTTTGAAATAGTGCGGATCGGTTCCCTGCAAGCCGGTGACGAAAGCGACGCCGAGATGCGCCGTGAGGAAAGGGTCCTCTCCATAGGTTTCCTGCCCGCGGCCCCAGCGTGGATCGCGGAAAATATTGATGTTGGGAGACCAGACGGTGAGTCCGCGATACCAGTCGGTCGAGCCATCGGGATGCACGGCGGCGTAATACTTGGCGCGGAACTCCGTGCCGATGGTGTCCGCGACTTCGTGAAGCAGGGGTTCATCGAAAGTGGCAGCCATGCCGATGGCTTGGGGGAAAACCGTGGCGATTCCGGCCCGGGCTACGCCATGTAGGCCTTCATTCCACCAGTTGTACTCGGGAACATGTAAACGAGGAATGGAAGAGGCGGTGTGGCCGAGCTGCGAAATTTTTTCCTCGAGGGTCATGCGGGAGAGGAGGTCGTCGACGCGCTGCTCGAGGGGGAGCTTGGGATTGAGATACGGCGCGTCGGCGGGAGCCACTGGCGCTGCGGGCGGTTGCGGCTCCTGAGTAGCCTTCTGCGCCCGCGCCGCAGCGGAGAGCAGAAGGCAGGCTGCGAAAAATGCCGCCGGTAGAGCAGTGGCCTTCCTTGCAGTGATCCGTTTGCGATTCATATGTATGAGTCCGCCGTTAGAGCCGCTCCCTCGAAGGAGGAGCAAGCCAGAATGGAGCGCGTGTACGTGCACGCCGGAATGGCACAGTAGCACTCGAAGGGGCATCTGTAAACGCGACGATCCACTCAGGCCAGACTGCGGCGAACCGCGAGCGGAGAGCACAGAAAAGGGAGTCCCCCACCCCGGTTTTTTGTAAGTGTTCATTCTAAAGGGTTTTAAGTCCTGTGTTTTGTATGTGCGGATTCTAAAGGGGTTGCAAGCTGTTTTTTTGGAAGTGCGGATTGTAAAGGAGATAGGGCGTAGAAGTTGGTGGTTAGTGGTTAGCATTGGGAGCAACAGTGGGTTCCTTCCGACGAGGTCGGAACCTTCGGTCGCGAGCCGCCCGGGATCTTCGATCGCTACTCGCGGGATGGCTGCTTGCAGGAAGGGTTTGCCGGAGGGAGAGATGCCGCGTTTAGGCCGGGGGAGAAAAGGCGCGTTGAGGGATGCGGGCGGGTTGGGTGTTACGGTCATGGAGAATGATAGCAGGGAAATGGATTACTGTCAAGGTACAGTACTGCGTGCTTATCATTCGAATTGAGACGCGGGAAGTGGAATGGATGGAAGGGGTTGGCAGGAAAATGGGAGTTTGGTGAGACGGTATGCTGGTGGATAATTGGGGGAACGTCCCTAGGTTAGTCCCTAGGTTTCCCCCTAGGTTTCAACGTGCATCGAACCCGGATAAACGTTCGCCAGGCTTTCCGTCAGGCGCGGCGGCAGATTTTCATCTAAGAGAAGCTTCACGCGTTCGAGATTTCCAGTTTGCGCTCGCGATCAGCGGCATAAGCGAGGCACGCACGGATATCTTCCTCCGTGAGATAAGGGAATTCCCGCAGAACATCGGTGTGTGTCATTCCGCTGGCCAAGTATTCCAGCACGTCATACACGGTAATGCGCAGCCCGCGGACGCAAGGCTTGCCGCCACGTTTGCCCGGCTCGATCGTGATGATGTCGGAGTACGTCATACGCCCCACTTTAGGGGAAAAACAGGTTCCCAGCAATCGGAAACCGTTGTCCAGGGTCGTTGCAAGGGAAGTTGGCTCGAGCCCGCATGAGCCTAAACCCGCACAGGCAAAACCGTCGTATGCGGCATCAGCCACAACACCGAGAATCTTGAATGCTGTTGGCGTTAGCACGCTCAGACCTAGGATACGATGGAGGGTACATCGCGCAGCGTGCGGGAACGCCGAGGAGATGAATCATTATGAGCGGGCGATGTCTAGTTTTATTTTAGGGACCGGGAGGCCCATCAGTCTTGAACCCCCGAACTGCAGGGCATCTAGTGATTCTTTTGCTGGTTGTCGTGGCGGCACGGGCCAATCAGCGTTCCGTTTCGCGCGGCACTTTGATAGTTGTGATGCCTACGCTAAATGGTGTGATAGTTGCTTCCGATTCTCGCTCTCGTATTCCCTTTGGCAACAACATATTGACCTGTGATGACACGAGAAAGCTATTCCCCCTCAAACGGCATCGAGCGATTGTGGCGGTCACGGGCAATGCGGAAATAAACGCACCAGTCTCTTCCGACCTGCGCAAGTGTGAGGATGTAAAGCCTAAAATCAAGTTTGGAGAACTCGTCCAGAAATATCTAGATGCGCAGTCTGGGGAGATAACGAAGAACGTGTTTGAATCTGCGCAGAAGCCTATAATTGAGTTCTTCTCAAAAGCCCACGGCAACTTCATAATCGCTAAGCCGGATAGGGTGTTTGTGGAAGTTGTATTCACAGAATTTATTCCGGAAAATGAAACCATCGTCGAAGCCAGTTTTGGTCTGTGCTTGGAAAATAGACACGTCACGCCGATATGTCAAAGCTATTGGGAAACCGTGAAGCAAAACGACCAGTCCGGATTCAAGGTGTCTGGGGATGGCGATTGTTTCGAACTAGCCAGAACAACGGAAGGACGACAGATGATTGGTCCGGACTACCTGAAAGATGTGGATGCTCTGATGAGAGATGGGTCGCTCGTTTCAGGTGTATCACACAGTCGAGCACTTTCAATTGTGATGGATGTCTTGCAAACGACTGAGAAGTACTCTGAAATGTCGGGGTGTGCGTCTAACAGCGTGGGTGGACCAGCTTGGGCTTATCTCATCGATACAGCACATGACCACCCTTTTCTTCTGCTGCCATTCAAACCAAAGTGACCGGTCTAGTTCTGGGGACGGAGCAAGTCGGTGGGGGCGGGAGGCTTGACCGTCTGGGTTGGGAGGTGCCCCGGCCTCCGGAAACTCTTCACAGGATCCTTGAGCAACTCCTGCGCACAAAATCATCGCGCTCTAGAGACAAAGGACCCTGAGTAGAACCTTGATAGGCCACGCTGGGCTTCAGCAAACTAAAATCGGCGGAAACGTCTCAAGAATCTGGTTTCTGGTGGCCGGTGAGTGCACCGAATAATGGAGTAGAATTTGTTTCGCCACTCTGCCCGCACCAAATCTAATCTGCGGGGTCCCGATGACCGGAGAACGTAGGGACGTGGTTCTATTTCTTGTGAGGGACTCGCCTAAAAGTAGCGTTCGCTCAACCAGTATGTAGGGGGACCACCCGCCAGTATACTCATCGTTTGCTGACAGCCATTTTGCGGGCAGCGGTAGCTTTCTAATTGGGTCTCGGAATTGAATGCCTCAAGGAACATCGAGTGCCTATGCTCCCCGCGTATCACCTGTACGGGGTTCCTTTTTATCCGCGGGCTAGAAGAGCCTGTGCCAATCTAGTGGTCATCGTTCCGAGCGATAGTGAAATAGCCGTAACTCGGCAAGTAGTGCTGGGAGCAGCCGTCTACTACGCACTCGCAATCGTGAATTTCCTCTGTGTCCTCATCCGATGTAGTTTGTGCCGCCAAGGGAGAGATAACCATGACTTCGTTATGCTCAGGACAGAGCACCTGAAAGTGGCCGAGCCCTAGATCGGTAATAGCGCCAAAATCTTCTGCTTCTGCCCAGATAAAATACATAGTCAGCAAAGCTGCGCGGGAACCGAATGAAATCCGACGACGGTCGGGCAACCTAACAGGCACGGGAGGATGGGGGCTGTAAAGAAGGACGAGGAGAGATTTCTCTCTGCGCAAGCCGACACGTTTCATCCCGCAAAAAGCACGGGATGAGGCAGAGTGTGCAGGAGCAAGCGTGAAAGAAAAAGCATCGGCTTGCTCCGTTCTAAATGACGGTGCATGCGTCGTCAGAAGGAGGAATTCTGTTTGGCTGCGAGGAAGGCGGCGAGACTAGGCCAATGGCGCTGTCCGGGCGTGTACCGAGTCTGACACCCCTGCAAGGAGCAAAGGCGTTGACCTGGACTGTAACAGCTACTTAACATGAGAGGATGCGCCGGAAGCACCCGACGGGACTATACGCAGCTCTGCTGATCGCGCTTGCCCTGGCTGCGGGCGGCTGCGAAGATGCCGCGAAACATGGCGTGCAAGCGCACGTACCGGCCTTGGATCCAGCCAATGCGGCGGCCGCGCAGGTTTCCGCTCAGCTGGGAGAACTTCCCTTAGGAAAATTATCGACGGAGTGGTTGAACGCGCTGGCGCTGCGAGTTCCCGGACCGAAAGAGTATTTGATCGCGCAGGTCGAAGCAAAATTTGCATCGGGTGAGCAGAACTACAAGGCGGGGCATCTGGAAGCGGCGCGGCACGATTTTGACGACGCCGTGGATTGGATGCTCGAAAGCGGTTACGACCCCAGCAGCGATCCGAAGCTGAGCGAGTTATTCCATAAGGTCGTCGACAGCGTCTATAACTATGAGCTGGAGGCCTTCCGGGAGGGCGACGGTTTTCAGGAAACGCCGGCGGTGCCCGCTCCCATCGACGAGGTAGCGGAAATGACTTTCCCGGTCGATCCGAGGCTGAAAGCGAGAGCCGAGGAAGCCGCCAAGAACGTTTCCCACGACTTGCCTCTGACGGTGAACGACGAAGTACTCTCCTTCTTGAATTTCTTTCAGACACCGCGCGGGCGCGCCATTGTCGAAACGGGACTAAGGCGTTCTGGCCGCTACCGCGAAATGATTTCGCGGGTGCTCCATGAAGAAGGAATTCCGCAGGATTTGATCTATCTGGCGCAAGCGGAAAGCGCCTTTCAGCCCTTGGCGTTATCGAGGGCCGGAGCCCGGGGAATGTGGCAGTTCGTCGCGTATCGCGGGATGGAATATGGCCTGCGGCATACCTGGTGGGTGGACGAGCGGCAGGATCCGGAAAAAGCCACGCGCGCGGCCGCGCAGCATTTGCGCGATCTTTATGCGCAATTCGGCGACTGGTATCTGGCGATGGCGGCGTACAACTGCGGTCCGGGAAATGTGCAGAAGGCCATCGAGCGCACGGGCTACGCCGATTTCTGGGAACTTTACCGGCGCAACGTGCTTCCGCGAGAGACGAAAAATTACGTGCCCATTATTTTGGCGCTAACCCTGATCGCCAAGGACGCGGCGCACTACGGCATAGAAGCGGATCCGGAGCAGCCCGTGCCCACTGATGTTGTGAAACCCGGCCGCGCGATCGACCTGCGCCTCGTGGCGGAAACCATTGACGTGGACGTCGAAACTTTGCGCAATCTTAATCCCTCCTTGCTGCGTCTCGTGACGCCCGACGATCCTTCTTTTGAACTGCATCTGCCGGCAGGCACAGCGGAGCGATTCTCCGCGGAGATTGCGGACATTCCCCCGGACAAGTGGGTGAGTTGGCGCCGCCATCGAATCGAAGCGGGCGAGACACTGACGTCCATCGCCAAGAAATATCGCGTGACGGCCGAAGCCATCTCGGCAGCTAACAATATGGAGCGGCATGCGGCGCTGGATGTTGGAGAGAAGTTGATCATTCCCGCCGCTCCTTCCGCGGAAACCAAGCGCCGGCTGGTGCATTATCGTGTTCGCAGAGGAGATACGTTGAGTGGAGTGGCGGACCGCTTCAGCGTACCGGCGGAAGATTTGCGCAAATGGAATCACCTGAGGGCCAATCGAGTAAGCCGTGGAATGGTTCTGCGAATTTATACGGTAGGCGGCATGCCGGAGGCAGCACCCGCAAAGCGGCACAGGAAAATGAGCACGAAGCGCCAGACTCCCAAACCGGGCACGTCGGCGAGCCCAGTCTCCGCTGCGATTCACAACTAAGCTGTTTGTATTCAATAAGTTGAAAAAGTACGGCGAAGGCCGACTCTGCCTCTCAACTAGATACGAAAGATAACCCTGCTGCCTTGGAGATTGCATATTTACGGCAATTATGCAGAATGCTTGACAACGTTGCGGGAGTACGATAACAACGGCGCTGCGGCGGAGGGGAGTGGGCGACTCCAGCTGAGGCAGCGTCCCACGAGCCAAAGGCTCGTGGATTCCCCCCTCGGGAGGATGCAATGGATTTCGAGAAAGACAATTTCGAAGACGACAACGAGCTGTCGCGGCTGGAGGAAGAAGATGAGCTGGGCGGCGGCGACGAGATCGTGGAGACCGAGGAGGAAGAGATCCTCATCACGGAAGAGGAACCGGTAGCGGCGGCGCCGGCGGCGAAAGCTGCGCCCAAGCCCGCTGCGAAGCCGGCCAAGAAGGCGGCTTCGAAAAAGAAGGCCAAAGCCAAAAAGGCGAAGCCCAAGGCAAAGCCGAAGAAGAAGGCCAAGAAAAAAGCCAAGAAGCCCGCCAAAAAGAGGAAGCGCCGCTAATCGCTGGTGTTCGACTGAAATCTTTAGAAAAAGAAAAAGCTTGGGTGATTGCCCAGGCTTTTTCTTTTTGAAAACGAAGCGCGACCAATCTGGGACCCGGCTTGCGCGTCGGCCCTCCCAAATGCGCACGAGGTGTCTGCCGATTCGGGAACCCAAGTGGGCGCGAAGAGCTGGCTTGCCGGAAGCAGTCGATGCCGTTAGCATAGCGCCGGATGTTGCGGGCGCTGGAACAGATACGGCGGATGCGAGGCGGGGCGCAATCCCATTTGATGCGCTGCTCGGACGGGAACTATTACGTCGTCAAGTTTCAAAATAATCCGCAGCATCGCAGGATTCTGGTCAATGAACTGCTAGGTACGAAGCTGGCGGCGCGGCTGGGGCTTCCGACGGCGCCGGTGGCGATTGTCGAAGTCTCCGAAGAACTTATCCGCTTGACGCCGGAGCTGGCGATGGAACTGCCGCGCCAGCGGATCCCCTGCGAGGCCGGTTTGCAATTTGGCTCGCGCTATCCGGGCGACCCTCGGCGGCTGGCATTGCACGATTTTCTGCCCGATGAACAACTGCGGCAGGTCGCTAACCTCCACGAGTTTGCGGGCATGCTCGTCTTCGACAAGTGGACGTGCAACACAAACGGACGCCAGACGCTTTTTTTTCAGCAACCGTTTCGCGAGGAACGGCCGCCGGCGGGTTCCACGGCGGCGGGTTCCCCGTCGGAGAACGCGAGCGGATCGTCTTACAACACCTTGATGATTGATCAGGGGTTTTGTTTCAACGCCGGAGAATGGAATTTTCCCGACGCGCCGCTTCGCGGGCTATACGCGCGAAATCGCGTCTACGAAGGCGTGACGGGGATGGAGTCTTTCGCGCCGTGGCTCGAGCGCCTGGAAATGCAAATGACCGAACGGGCGTTCGACGAATTCATCCGGCTCATTCCGCCGGCCTGGTACGACGACGATCTGGACGCGCTGCTGCGTCTCTCCGAGCAGTTGCTGCGCCGCCGGCCGCGTGTGCCCGAACTGATCCTGGACGCCAAAAAATCGAATCGCCAGCCCTTTCCCAACTGGATGTGAACCATGAATGAAACCACTGCTGCATTGCCACCCGTCGAACACAATTGCGCGTACCGTATTTTGCGGTATACGCCGAATCTGGTGCGCGACGAATGGGTGAACATCGGCGTCCTGCTCTTCGATCCCGATTCCGGCGAGCGGCGCCTGCGGCTCATCGAAGAACAGGAGGAGTACCGGCGCGTGCGCCGCTTGCATCCCGAGGCCGACGAAGCCCTGCTCCGCGGCTTGCGGGACAATCTGGAGGATCGCTTCGAATCGGCGCGCAGCTCGAACGGCCACACAGGCGGTTTACAGGAATTGCTGCACAAATGGGACGACACCCTGTCCAACATCCTGCAACTCGCCCCACAGAAAGGTGTCCTTTCAAGCGATCTGGACGTGGAACTCGAGCGGCTCTATGAAGACCACGTCGCCGTGCCGAGCCTGACGAGGCGCGCCGGCGTGCCGGGAACGCGCGCGCAGATGCGTTCCTACTGCTCCCAAGTATTTCGCCAGGCGCGCCTGTGGGACAAAATCCAGAAGTCCGTGCGCGCCGCGGAATTCACATTTCCGGGCGATCCCATGCGCATCGACTACAGCTACCGGCGCAACGGCACGCGCGGATTTCTTCACACGCTCCCGGTCTCGCGCTCACCGGGAGATGCCAAGGTGCTGGCTTATACGGCGGAGCGCATCGCCGCCAGGTCTTCGCTCAAGACCGAGTTTGCCGCCATCACCGACATCGACCTCACGGAACCGAACGACCGCAATCGCTTCGTGGACCGCACGCTGCGCGACGCCGGTGTCGAGCCCGTTCCACTCGATCATTTTGCCGTGTGGGTTGGCAAGCTGAAGCCAACGATGCAGTGAAGGCGCCGTGGTTGCCGCGGAGTTGAGGCAGGAGAGGAGTGCGGCTTGCACGCCGCGTGCGGATTCTAGTCCGCGACGCTAAGAACCAGCAGGGTCGCGTCGTCATGCCAGTGACCGCCGCTGAACGCATTTGCGGCGGCTAGGATTTTTTCCTTCAACGAGCAAGCCGCCGCGGCGCGGTGCGCTACCAGCAATTCGAGCAGGCGCGCCTCGCCAAATTCGTCCTCCGCACCGTCAGTTGCCTCCGTCACCCCGTCCGTGAACAGAATCACGCGATCGCCCGGTGCAAGCTTCGCCGTGCCCGAAGCGAACTTCTGATTCGGAAAAACACCGAGCACTCCCCCGCCGGTCTCCAGCCGCTCATGCGAGCCATCGCGGTGCAGCACGATGGGCGCGTTGTGTCCCGCGTTCGCATACCGCAGAAGCTGCGCCGTGCCATCCAGTTGCGCGTAAAAGAAAGTAATAAAGCGGTCGTTGCCCGTGTTGTGACAGACAAGCGCGTTTAACCGCGCGCACAGCCCCTCCGGGGAAAGCGCGGGTGAAGCCAGTCCCCGCACGGCAGCCTGCAGGTTGGACATCAAAAGCGCTGCCGGCAATCCTTTTCCCGACACGTCGGCGATGCACAGGCCCATCGTGGATTCATCGAAGGCCAGCACATCGTAATAGTCTCCGCCGACGCTCTGCGCCGGCTGCCACGCGCCGGCGATTTCGTATCCCGCTTGCTGGGGAATGCTTTTTGGCAAAAGCCCCTGCTGGATGGACCGCGCTTCCGCGACTTCGCGTTCCTGCTGGTGAAACTGCTGAGCGATTTCTTCGTGGTTCCGGTTTTCCCGCGACGCCTGCCGGTGCTTCGCACGCCGCTCTCGCCCCAGGGCAATCTGCTTTTGCAAAATCTCCAGCAGCCTCGAGTTGGTCCAGGGCTTCTCCACGAAATCGGCCACGCCATACTGCATGGCCTCGACAGCCAGCCCCACGGTGGCCCACCCCGTCATGACCACGATCGCGGGGGCGTCCTCAATCTCTTTCAGATGGCTCAACAGGTCCAGGCCCTCACGGCCCGATGTGGTGTCCCTGGCATAATTCAAATCCATCAACAGGAGATCAAATTCGCGAACCGCGATGGCCCCCAACAGTTCGGCCGGCGAAGCCACCGCCTCGGTTTCATAGCCCTGCCCTTTTAGCAAGAGGCGAAGGGCGTTCAACACATCCGGCTGATCGTCGGCAATCAGGATTCGAGGGGTTGGCATATCCATACGGAAGCGGACTCAGATAAGAATTGGCAGAAGAGATTCCACCATTAGTCTGATGTAAGCCGTTTGTTTTGGATACGGAGAGAAAAATCGACATCCGACCGAACTTGGCAACTGACCATTTGCGGGAATATCTGTCCCATATCCGGACAAATGTCCGATTTCAGGAATTGGGGCGATCAGACGCATGCTTAATCTAGACCAAGCCAGCTTCGCCTAGTTTGTAATAATCGCGCGGCTTTATTCGGGCAAGGAAACTCTAAAGTACCGGTTCCGACCAGTTCTCCAGCGTCTCTTTCACCTTGTGCATGAACTGGTGCGCGATGGCACCATCAACCACGCGGTGATCGTAGCTCAGCGTGATGTAGCACATGGACCGGATGGCGATAGAATCATTGATCACCACCGGGCGCTTTTCAATCGCCCCGAGTCCTAGAATCGCCACATTCGGCTGGCTGATCACCGGCAAGCCGAAGAGCCCCCCGAAAACGCCCGGATTGGTGATCGAAAAGGTGCCTTCCTGCACTTCTTCGGGCTTCAGCTTTTTCGAACGCGCGCGCTCCGCCAGATCGTTCAGCGTGCGCTGAATGCCGAGTACATTTTTCTCATCGGCGCCCTTCACGACCGGTACGATCAGCCCCCAATCGAGCGCCACAGCGATGCCGATGTTGATCTCCTTGTGCAGCACTACGTTTGTTCCGTCGAGCGACGCATTCACCGTGGGGTAAGCGCGCAATCCCGCGACCGCGGCCTTCACGAAGAATGGCATGAATGTCAGCTTGGTTTCATAACGTTGCTCGAACTCCGCCTTCGCCTTGGCGCGCAGCGCGGCCACCTTGGTCATGTCCACTTCGTCCACCGAGTAGACGTGCGGAGAAACTCGCTTCGACGCGAGCATGTGCTCGGCGATTCTCTGCCGCATGTTGCTCATCGGTTCGACCTGGTAGTTGCCAAAATACATCTTCTCGCGCGGAACGGCCGTTTCGAAAGCTACGTGCGCCTGTCCACCGGAAGAAGCCGGTGGCGCGGGAGCCGCCGCAGGCGGAGGCGGTGGCGGCGTGGAACGCACCGGCACCGCGACTGCCGCCGGAACGCTTGGAGGTGCCGCAGCGGGAGCTCCGCCACCTGCAATTGCAGCTTCGATGTCTTGTTTACTGATGCGCCCGCCTGCGCCCGTTCCGGGTACAGTCGCCAGATCAATGCCATGTTCCGCAGCCATTCGGCGCACCAGCGGTGAGCTATGAATGCGCTCGCCCGCGGGTCGCTGCGGCGCGGCGGCGGGCATTGCTGGCGCCGATACCGCTGCTGCTGCGGGTCTCGGTGCCGGAGGAGGAGGCGGCGCAACCGCTGCGGCAGCCTGCGCGGGCGTTGGCGCTGCCGCTTTCGCTGGAGCCGGTGCTGCCGCCGCTCCGCCGCCTGCGCCGTCAATCACCGCCACGACCGTCTGAATCGGCACGGTTTGCCCTTCGTTGACCTTGATCTCCTTCAGAACGCCAGCCGAAGGCGAGGGAATTTCCGCATCCACTTTGTCCGTCGAGATTTCAAACAAGGGCTCGTCCCGTTCGACCTTATCGCCGGGCTTCTTGAGCCACTTGGTGATCGTCCCTTCAAAAATGCTTTCGCCCATCTGCGGCATGACTACGTCTGTGGCCATTTGCTTTCTCCTCCGGGTCAACAATTCAAATGTCAGGACGCCCCTGAAAATATCGCCTAATACCGCGCAAGCTCCTTCGCGGCGTCAAAAACTTTCTTCGCGTTCGGCAGAAAATGTTCCTCGAGCGTCGGCGCGTAAGGCACCGGGGTATCCAGCGCCGTCACCCGCATCAGCGGCCCATCCAAATCGCCGAAGGCTTTTTCGCAGAGAATCGCCGCAATCTCGCCGGCGATTCCGCCCGTCCTGGTGTCTTCGTGCACCACCAAACATTTGTTCGTTTTTTTCACCGACTGCAAAATCGTCTCTTCATCGAGCGGCAGCAGCGTCCGCAGATCGATCACTTCCGCCTCGATGCCCTCTTTCGCCAGCGCCTCGGCTGCTTCGAGAGAGGTGTGCATCATCGCCGCGTAGGAAACAATGGTCAGGTGTTTGCCCTCGCGCCGCACAACAGCCTTGCCGATCGGCACAGTGTAATCCGTGCTCGGAACTTCGCCCTTAATCCGCCGGTAAAGAAATTTGTGCTCGAAGAAAAGGACCGGATTGTTGTCGCGAACCGCCGCCTTCAGCAGCCCCTTCGCGTCGTAGGGCGTCGAAGGGTAAATCACTTTCAGTCCCGGCGTGTGCACGAAATACATCTCTGGATTCGCCGAATGAAACGGCCCCCCGTGCACGCCCCCGCCCGCAGGTCCGCGCATCACCATAGGCGCCGGCGCGTTCCACAAATAATGCCCCTTGGCCACGAAATTCGTGATCTGGTTGAACGCACACGCGATAAAGTCGATGAACTGCAGCTCCGCAATCGGCCGCAGCCCCATGTAGCTCATGCCGCAAGCCGCGCCGATGATGGCACTTTCGCTGATGGGCGTATCGATCACTCGTTCCCAGCCAAACCGCTCCAACAGTCCCTCGCTGGTCTTGAACGCCCCGCCATACACGCCGATGTCCTCGCCGAGCAACACTACTGCCGGATCGCGCTCCATCTCTTCGAACATGGCCTGCTTGATCGCTTCAAGGAACGTAATCTGCGTTCCGTTTTCGGCCGTACGAATGGGCGCCATAGTTACCTCCGCGCCTTTCTCGTGGCTGCCGAAGCTGCGGCCGCATTCGCGGCATTCTTCGCGGCCGGTTTGCCGCTGGCTTTGGATCCGTTCTTCTTCGAAGCCTCGGTCTCCGGGGCCTCAATCGTAGTTTTAATGTCTCCAAAATGAATGGGCGCGTTCCCGCCACCGGAATTCTTTCCCGACCCGAATCCCGCGACCGTCCAAACCGCTTTGACGCTCGACTTCGGCGGCGTCACCTCCGCAAGGGGCCGCTCCCATTTCGGGCGGATCTTGTGGCATTCGTCGCCGGTGCAATAGACACCAGTCTCGGCAAACTCCGGCGGCGGCATCGGAGAATTCTCGGCGAACTCCCGTTCGGAGGCGAGCAACGTCTCAATCTTTTCCTCCACTTCCTTCCTGCTCTTTGCATCAAGCAACTTCTCGTCCATCAGAAACTTTTCATACAACGTGATGGGATCTCGCGCTTCCCAGTAAGCGCGCATCTCCTTCGGCACATATTCCGCTGGGTCATGCTGCGCGTGGCCCAAACGGCGAAACGACTTGGCCTCGATCAGGATCGGGCCCTCGCCAGCCCGTGCCCTCGCTACCCCTTCCCTCGCCGTCGTAAAAACTTCGACCACATCGTTACCGTCGATCGAATAACTCGAAATCCCATACGCCTTCGCGCGATCCGCCAGATTTTCAAGTGGCACCTGCCGCTTCACCGGCGTCGAGTAGGCCCAAAGATTGTTTTCCAGGATGAGCACAAACGGGGCCTTCTGCGTCGCGGCGAAGTTCAAGCCTTCGTGAAACACGCCGGTCGAGCTTCCGCCGTCCCCAATCCATGTCATGGTCACAATTTTCTGCCCCAGATAGCGCCCGGCGATCGCCACGCCGGTCATCACGGGGATCAAATCGCCCAGCATCGAAATCGGCGAAACGATGTGCAAGTTCTCCAAATCACCGAAATGGCTTGTGCCGTCCTTTCCCTTGGTCGGTGAATCGTACTTGGCCATGTGCTGCATAAAGACGTCTCGCGGCGGTACGCCTTTCACCAGCAACGCCCCGATGTTGCGGATCATCGGCGCCAGCCAATCCTTTTTCTCCAGCGCGTACGCCGTTCCCACCGAAATCGCTTCCTGTCCCAGGCTCGAATAAAGCCCTCCGACAATTTTGTTCTGCCGGAAGAGCTTCACCATGGTGTCTTCCACGGCGCGGTTCAGCCGCATGTAGTAGTACAGGTCCAGGTATTGCTGCCGCGTCAGTTCCTTCTTCATTCCCGCTCCCGTAGCACGGACTTCAGTCTGCGCTCCAAGTCAACCATGGCAACCTGCCCACAATGTCCGCGCGCGCCCACTAAACTGCCACCTCTACACCCACGTCGGCCTGTTCCAGCTTCTCAAGCAATTCTTCCCTCGACCGTGGCTGCATTCCCATTCCAAACACTAGTCCAAAATGTTCCGCAATCCGTGGCTTCACTTCCGCTACATTCACAGCACGTCCCAGCAATTTCTCCAGCGAAGTCGCTTTCCGGCCAGCTATACCGCAAGGGACGATCAAATCAAAATTTCGCAAATCTGTCGAAACGTTGTACGCAAATCCGTGTGACGTCACCCACCGGCTGATGTGCACGCCGATGGCTCCCAGCTTCTCTTCCTGCCCGTCCGTCGTGCTAACCCAAATACCGGTCCGGCCTTCCACGCGGAACGCCGCAATCCCAAACTCCGCCGTCGCTCGGATCATGACCTCTTCCAGCATCCGTACGTACCACACCACATCCTTGCGCATCCCGCCGAGCTGCAAAATCGGATAGCCCACGATCTGCCCCGGTCCGTGGTACGTGATGTCTCCCCCGCGGCTGGAATCATAAAACTCCACATTCCGCTGCCGCAGGATTTTCTCGGAAACCAATAGATGTTCGCGCTTCCCATTCCGCCCCTGCGTAATCACCGGCGGGTGCTCGCAAAGCAGCAGCGCATCCTCAATCGCATCCGCCTTACGCGCCGCCACCACGCGCTTCTGCAGCGCGTACGCTTCCGCGTATCCCATCGATCCCAGGTCGAAAATCAGGCAGCTCCTCACCAGTCACCTGTCACAAATCGCCAGTCACTTCTTCAAACGTTAATCTGCAATCCCCGCACGCTCGCAAACGCATCTCCCATGCCTTCCCACACCGTCGGATGGGCGTGAATCATGTTCATCATGTCGTCGATGGTTCCCTCGAGGTTCAACGTCGCCGCCGCTTCGGACAAAATCTCCGTCGCCAGCGGCCCGATAATATGAATCCCCAGCACCTCGCCGTACTTCTCGTCCGAAACCACTTTGATGAACCCGTTGTGATTTCCCAGAATCGTTGCCTTGCTGTTCCCCACAAACGGAAACTTCCCCGTTTTCACGGCGTATCCCGCTTCGCGCGCCTGCTTCTCCGTCAAACCAATCGAACCGATCTGCGGCTCGCAATAAGTAGCATTGGGGATGCGCGTCTTCAAAATCTGCTGCGTCTTCTTCCCCGCGATATGTGTGACGGCTACAATCCCCTCCATCATCGCAGCGTGCGCCAATAGCGGCATGCCCGCAACGATGTCCCCGATCGCGTACAAGCCTTTCTCGTCGGTCTCTCCGTTGGCGCCGGTCAGCACAAACCCGCGCTCCAATTTAGCCTTCGATTTCTCCAGGCCGCAATTCTCTGTCATCGGCTTGCGCCCCACGGCCAGCAACAACTTCTCCGCCTGCAGTGTTTGCGGCTTTCCGTCTTTATCCTTGAAGGAAACCGTGACGCCCGTCGCATCCTTTTTGACCGAGTCGACCTTGCTACCTGTGAAAATCTGAATGCCCTTCTTCTTGAAGTCCTTCTCCAATTCTGCCGAAACTTCTTCGTCTTCCAGCGGCACCACGCGCGGCAGCGCCTCCAAAATCGTCACCTGTGTCCCAAACGTGTTGTAGATCGAAGCAAACTCCACGCCGACTGCTCCCGCTCCAACAACAATCAACGTCTTCGGAATCGCCGGCAGCTCCAGAATGGAGCGGTTTGTCAGTATGGTTTTGTGGTCCGGCTCGATTCCCGGAAGGGCGCGCGCCTCGGATCCGCTTACCAGCAAAATATTTGTCGCCTCAATCTCGCTCTTCTTCCCGTTGTTATCCACGCTGACGCGGCCCGGTCCGGCGTACCGCCCCCACCCTTGCACCCATTCCACCTTATTCTTCTTGAAAAGGTACTCGATACCTTTGGCGTGTTTCTTTACGATCTTGTCTTTGCGCGCCAAAATGTTCGCCCAGTTGATCTTCAGCCCGCTCACTTCAAATCCCAACTCCTCGCCGTTCTTAAAGTGGTCGTACACATCGGCATGATGCAGCAAGACTTTCGTCGGAATGCATCCGACGTGCAGACAGGTCCCTCCGAGAAACGGATCCTTCTCCACAACGATCGTCTTCAATCCTAGTTCGCCCGCACGGATCGCCGCCACATAGCCGCCGGGACCGCTTCCGATAATCGCCACATCATACTTTGCCACTCGTGATCTCCCTTCCGCAGCGGCCCAAGCCGCTCAGCCGGTCATTCCACGTTCCGCCATCTCTTCGGCTGTCGCGCGTTTGCGTGTTCTTGGGACCGCTTTGGGGTTGCACTTCCTATCGGTCTGGCTGCGTATGTCAACGAACTTTGCGGAACACCTCGCCGGCAAAGACCCTATCCCTCTGGCGGGAGCGCCGGCAACCCCGCAAACCCTGAATTTTAGCAGCCGCACGCGGCCCCCGCAACCTGACTCCGTCCACCGGGTTCGCGCAGGTCGCTCTGCTGCATACAGTGGTTGGCAGCCCACGGCGACGAATCCCGAGTTTAAATTTGCAGTATTCGCTCCCCCGCTCCATCCAGCAATGCTTTACACGGTTATCTACATAGTGTCTAAGCTCTGTGGAAATCTTTCTCTTGACTTTCTAATTTACTGTTGTATATATTCCATCTCCACTTAAGTGTTGTCCGGGCCTGAGCCGCCTGACCGGCGATCCCAGCAACCCCGAACTCAAGGGAGGAACAGGCACATGATGATGAGATTTGGAGAGCTTTGGCATTGCACGAATCCAGCCTGCCATTGTGAAATCCTGGTTCAATCAGACAGCGTGAGCGACGGCTCCAATCCGCGCTGTGTCTGCGGCGCGCCCATGAAGAAGAAATACGTACCGCCGCATCTCACCTATCTCGAATTTCTCCGCATCGAGGAACCGCTCTCAGCGCCAGGCGCCTCGGGCAAGGGGTGAGTCATGCGCGCGGAAACCATTCCCCGGTCCGCCTCGCATCACGCTAAGCCTCTTGTCATTCGCGGAGGCCTGGCGCGGACGTTTGGGGGCTTAATCAGCTTTCTTGCTTTGCTTTTCCTCCTGCTGGGGCTCTACATTCTCCGCGAAGCCTTCGCACACCCATTGGACGCGCAAGCCATTGGCGTCCTTGCTGCAGCTACCAGCATTACGCTCGCGGCCATTCTGTTTTATTTTCTTCTTAAGCCTAAACACAAGCACGGCCCTGGCTCGCGAACCACCTATTTCAGGCGCGCGGGATAGCCGAAAAGTATCGCTCCTCCAGTATCTGCCGGTGATGTAGCTCATGCCCCGCCGTGATATAGGCCAGCGCCCGCACGCTAACCTCATTCTTGTTAGCCGTCCCGCGCTGCAGCCACATCTCTTTTCCAAACGACCTAAACAGCGTTAGGCTCGCGCTTCGCACTTGCGCAAACTCCTCCGCCAGACTCGAGAGCGGCCGCTCATTGAATCCGCCGCCGCGCACGTAATCGTCTTGTTCGAATCCTTCCATCGGAGTGCGGTCCCCGCGCGCGATGCGCAGCGCACGGTATGTAAAAATTCGCTCGGAGTCGCTCAAGTGTCCCAGCACTTCCTTCACGCTCCACTTATCCGCGGCATACCGAAAGTTGCCTTCCCGTTCGCTCCGCCCCGCAAGCAATTGCATCGTCTGTACCCGCTGGGTATCCAACGCGGCCACAACATCATTTCCAGGCACAAGCGCAATGTACTTCTCGTAGTACGCCGCATACTCCCCGGCCTCCGGTCTTTCCACTTTCATTTGCTCTCTCCTTCTGCGCAGTATACCGCGCCCCCTCCTGCAGCAGCCTGCTTTCCAATTTTCTCTTTTTGATTCCGCAGTCAAGGTGGCTCGCTCCGCCATACTGCGGGACCGGGCGCAAAAGCGGTTCCCACCGCGTCCCTGCCGAGGGATGCTATCATCCATGAAATGCGCGTTGCATTTCAGGGTGAACCCGGCGCCTTCAGCGAAGAGGCCGCAATCCAACTGCTCGGCGAAGGCATCGTCACTGTGCCTCGCCCTACTTTCGACGCTGCTTTTCGCGCCATTGGCGAAGGCGTTGCCGACGCTCTCCTCGCCCCTGTAGAGAACACTCTCGCCGGTCCGGTCGTCCGCGTCTACGATCTTCTCCTCGAAAGCGCCCTCACTATCACTGCGGAAACCATTCTGCCAATCGAGCACTATCTCATCGGCTGTCCCGGCGCGTCGCTCGAAGGCCTCCGCTCCGTCGCTTCCCATCCCATGGCGCTAGCTCAATGCGAACGATTTTTCGTCATGCATCCGCACCTCAAGCGCGTTCCCGCCGAAGACACCGCCGGAAGCGTGCGCGAAGCCATCGCTCTCGGTGACAAAACCTGCGCGGGCATCGCCGCCCGCCGCGCCGCCGAACACTACGGCGGCCTCATCCTTGCTGCCCGCATCCAGGACAATGCCGAAAATTTCACCCGTTTTTTCTTGCTTCGCCCCGCCAGCGAATTCCCATCCCCGGCTCCCGACGCGCACAAGATGTCCATCGCCATGCGCCTGGCGCACCGTCCCGGCGCGCTTCTCGCTTCACTCGAGCCCTTCGCAAAACATGGCGTCAATCTCCAAAAAATAGAAAGCCGTCCCATCCACGGCCGTCCCTGGGAATATCAATTTTTCCTGGATCTCGAAGCGGAATCCTCTTCCGATCTCGAATCCGCTCTCGCCGAGGTCCGCAAAGCCACCAGCGATTTGCGCGTCCTCGGCCTCTACGCCGCCGCCCGTACTCCGGGCGCAACTTGGAAGGACAGCGAAAAGATAAGGCCTAGTATCCGGCCGCGGATGAATTAGGCCTCGCAGCCCGCCCTCTTCGGGCCATCTACCGGCAGCGGTTACTCGTACCGCAACGCAATAATTGGATCAACGCGCATCGCCCGACGCGCCGGAAGATAACACGCCGCAAGTGCCACCACGACAAGCAGCCCCGCAGTAATCAAAAAGCTCGGGGCATCGAACGCTCCGATTCCATACAGTAAGCTGTTTATGCTGCGCGCGAGAAACGTGGAGAATGCGAGCCCGGCCACCACGCCCGCGCAAACCATCGCCATCCCGTTTGCCAAGATCAGCCGAAGCACATCGCGAGGCTGTGCGCCCAGCGACATGCGGATGCCAACTTCCTGCGTTCGCTGGCTCACCGAATACGACATCACGCCGTATGTCCCCATCGCAGCGAGCACCAGCGCCAGTATCCCAAAGCCGCCCAGCAACTCCGCTCCGATCCGCGGCGCCGTCAGCGAATCCACAAGCACCTGCTGCACCGTTTGAACATTCAGCAGCGGAACCGCCGGCCCCAGCGCTTGCACCGTGCTTCGCACACTCGGAATCGCCTTCTCCGGATTGCCCTTGGTCCGCACATACAGCACCACCTGCCCGGAGTAATGTTGTTTCAGCGGCAAGTAGACGATCGCCTGCGGCGGCTCGCCCATCGTCTGGTATTTGACCGTCGCCACCTCGCCCACGATCGCGATGTCCCACGTCTCTCCCAAAAAATGAATATGCTTCCCGATAGGATCCACGCCCGGCCACATCTGCTCCGCAGCCGCCTGGTTCACGATTCCCGCCATCGCTCCTTGCATGTCGTCGTGTTCACTGAAGTCGCGCCCCTTCAGCATCGCGATTCCCGCCGTCGAAAAATATCCCGGCTCCGTCGCAATCACGGGCGTCAGCTTGCCGTTCCGCGGGTCCGTGATGTCCACTCCATCTGTAAACGTTGTCCGTGCCAATCCTCCGCTAAAGGGAAACGTGTCCGATATGCTCGCGCTTTCCACCGTGCCAACTCCCGCAAGCCGCTCCACAACATCTTTGTAAAACTGCTCGGCCCGCGCCTGCGTGTAATGCTCAGATTGGAGGTTCAGGAACATCACCATCTCGTGTTTCACTTCGAATCCCGGGTCCATCTCCTGCGCATTGCGCAAGCTATGGATAAAAAGTCCCGCACCCGCCAGCGCCACCAACGAAAGCGCCACTTGCACCATCACCAGCACGCCGCGCAGCCCGTACCACTTTGCGCTCCCCGTCGGATTTCCCGTGCGGTCTTTCAGTGCCGCAATTCGGTCCCCCTTCGACGCCTCGATCGCCGGCATCAATCCAAATAACACCGTCGCCGCCAGCGCTAGCACCAGCGTGTAAAGCAGGACCCTGACATCCAGAGTGAGGTCGAGACGCCTCTGCAAGAACGGGGGCAGGAGCGTGCGCAGCAACGCTTTGCCCCAGTACGCGAACAGAATTCCTAGTCCACCAGCCATTAGCGCAATCAGCAAACTCTCCGTCAGGAGTTGCCGGATTAGCCTGACTCTCGATGCACCCATCGCCAGCCGCACCCCGATCTCCCGCTGCCTCTGCGTGGCGCGCGCCAGCAGCAAATTAGCCACGTTCGCGCATGCGATCAGCAGCACCAGCCCCACTATCACGAACATCAGCGATCCAGCGCGCACGTACACGCTTCGCAGTTGCGGCGGGATCGCCGTCTGATCGATCGGCACCAGCATCTCGTTCCGACCGCCGTTGTTCTGTGGATACTCCTTTTCCAGTTCAAGCCCCAGGTTGTGAATCGACGCTCGCGCCTGCGCCACTGTCACTCCCGGCTTGAGCCGCGCGACCATGGCCGTCATCCGGAAACCCCGGTCGTTGAACCAAACCTTTCCCTGCCCCGTGAGCACCTGATCGTGCATCAGCATCGGCACCCATGCCCCCGGGCTCCCCAATGCCCCCACGTCATGGAAAGTGCTCGGCATGATTCCAATCACAGTGAAATCCTGCTCGTTGATTTGAATCGCCCGCCCCAGCACTTTCGGATCGCCCCCAAACTCACGGTTCCACAGCGCATAGCTGAGCACCACGACCGGCTGCGGTGTCTTCTCCTCCTGTGCGGAAAACCCGCGGCCCAGCTGAGGCTGCACGCCAACCACATCGAAAAAGTTCGCGTTCACCACTTCGCAGAACGCTTGTACCTTCTTGCCGCCAAGCGTCAGGTCCACGCCCGTTGGGACCGCGATCGCCACTCCCGAAAACACGTCGTTCTTTTCGCGGTAGTCCTCCGCATTCGGATAGGGCGTCGGCAAGTATTCCTGCAGCGGGCCGCCTTTGCTCTGCGCCGTCGAAAAGAGACTCATCAGGGTGGATGGCTCTTCCACGGGAATTGACTGCAGAAAAATGGCCTTAGCCATCGTGAAAATCGTCGTGTTTGCGCCAATTCCCAGCGTCAGCGATAGCACCGCCACCGCCGTAAACCCGGGCGACTTGAACAACATGCGTATCCCGTACCGCAAATCCTGCAGAAAATTTCCCATGAGAGACCTCCATCCAAGGAGTTCTTGGGTGTGCTATGGACGCGCCGAGCCGGCTCTCCAGCCGTAATCCGCCGACTCCCGCAGCCTACTCTCTTCACGCCGCTCAAACAACGAGCCTTTCGCGGACCCTTTGAACTGGCACCGTTTATTGCTACGAACCTTCCAAGTTTGAAGACAAGGTCATCGCGATCACCAGCCCATTCGCCGCATTCGCTCTTGAATGAGCTCGCTGTAGTGATTCATCCGCTCGGGCCGTCGCCTCAGCGGCGAGGGTAGAATTGCCGCGAGTCGCGCCGCTTCTTCCCGGCCGATATTCCGCGCCGAGGTTCGATAGTAATAACGGCACGCCGACTCCGCGCCATACACACCAGGCCCCCATTCGACCACGTTGAGATAAAGTTCCAAAATCCGCCGCTTCCCAAGAACCAATTCCGCCACCGGCACAAGTGTGAACTCGGCGCCTTTGCGGAGGATCGAGCGGCCCGTTCCGAAGAATAGGTTTTTTACCAGTTGCTGGGTAATGGTTGACCCGCCGCGAAGCCGGCCGCCTTCCATGTCGTCTTCCGCGGCGATTTCCATCGCGCCCCAATCGAATCCATGATGCTGGTAGAAGCGCGCGTCTTCAGCCGCGATGACGGCATGTTGGAAATCCGGCGAGATTTGGCTCAGCGGAACGAATTCGTATCGTTCGTGATACGGCCTGTGGTGCATCCATGCCTGCAGGCGGCGCTCCATGTGCACTGCGGTGGTCGGTGGATCGATCCACCGTGCAGCCACAAGCATCAGCACAGCGAGCGACCAAAAAAGCGCCGCGCCGATCAGAATCCATCGAACTATAAATCGGAAAGTGACTTTCCGGTGCGGCGTCTCCGGCGCTGTTTCTGGATTTTCAGTCACACTTCAGAATAATCGTTTGCCCCGGATTGCCATAGCGCCCGATTACGTTGTCATCAGACAGGTGAAATTCCTGCTCGCCACTTCTCCGATTAGCCCGTCAATCAAGCGGCGCCGCTCCCACGATGCTTCTCGGCGAGTTGCTCGATCACGCTCTCGAGATCGGGATACCCCGCGCCGAAGCTCCGTGTAAACCAATTCCCGCCTCGCTCCGCAATCTTCTCGCCGTCCGCCATCACCTCGAACTGTCCCGTCTTGCCAGGCGTAAGGACGGCTTCGATGCCCAGGCGCTTCCTGATCAGGGTCACGAGACTCGCGACCTTCACTTTGTTGTTCTGTCACGTCGGGCAATGAACGATTTCTATTTTCATTTCGATCCCCCGTCTCTTGAATGTTAGTTGGAAGCATACACCCTCCCGCCTCCACATAGAGCCGATGGGCCTCCATACAGGTCACGTCGACAAGTCGTCTTCGCAGCTATGTTCGTAGAGCGCTTGACGTTTAGGGGCTTTTCGGCTTTTCAACTCTCTGATCCGTCCGCACCGAGAACAACAGAAAGTTCGTGAAGCTGTGATTGATCATCGCGCGGTGATCGCCAAAATCGTCATAAGCGGCTACAGCCCTGGGCAGCCAAACTCTCACGTTCTCTGTGCGAAACTGGACCGGAGCGTAATCAATCGAAAGGTACATCTGTCTCACGTTTGCGGCAGGGATGGCTTGCATCAAGCTTGTTTCCAGGTGCAGGACTTCGCCGGAATCCTCGCCGGAATCCCGGGCAATCCATGCTCGGCCTTTGAGTTCGGCAGGATGCGGTACGCCCCTAACGCTAAATGACGCTGTACGGCTCGGCCTGTCCTTCCGTTGATGGAATTGCACCACCCAACTGGCTTCTCCGTTCCATTCCGCAGCGCCTTCGCAATTCATTTCATAGTCGCTCTGAAAATTAGGGAGGAAAATCAGCGCCATGTCGGGCAGGCCCACGTCTTGGCTGCTGGCGGGGAAATCATAGCTACCTCGTTCCGGCATGCGGCTTTCCCGCACGGCGAGCCCTCCAAGGCTCTGCTCAAAATCCACGGTGTAGTCAAACGTCCCTCTACCGCCCTCCAGGACGATGCCCATACTGCCAAGCACCCGGTATTCAATCCTTTCCTCGGCTGTAAAATTTTGGAGATTCGTGACCAACTGCTCGGCGCGGGCGCCCGCCTGCTCTAGCACTGCGGAAAGGACGCATGGCGGGGACGGAATGAGCGACCGCAGCGGCGCATCCACGTCTGGCGGATACCAGAACAGCAGCTTGTTTTTCGCCTTGTCCTTTGCTTTTCGAGCTGGCGGTTCTGGCGGCGCTGCCGGAACCGCCGGGCCTTTTGAAATTTCGGCCGATGCCGCAGTTTGCGGAGTGGCCTGGGCTTTCAGAGGCGCTGGGTTCTGAGGAGCCACCGGTATGGTCGACGCGCTCGACTGCACCGCTTGCCTATCCGCCTTCGGCGCAAAGTAGCCCTGCCGCGCTTGCAGCTTCATGCCCTTGCGATCCACTTTCACCCTCAGCGCATGGTACGTCCCATCCGGTTTCCACTTCTTCGGCGAAAACTCCAGCAGATACACAAATTCCGGTGCCTCCGTCAGCCTCTTGAGTCCGCCTTCCAGGTCGTTGCTGTTGTGAAAATAAGTCCCGCCGGTGCCGTTCGCAAGCTCCGACATGACGTCCTCATCCAGATTCATTATGTCGCTGTAATACTTTTGGGTTGAAGAGGAAGAACCGCCTTGCACGCTGGCATCCAGTTCCGTCGTGTACAGCCCTCGCGCATCCAACGCGCTGATGAGCACGTTGGATTGCGCGGCAAGGTCCAATATCCGCGATTTCTCGCTGACCGCTTGCGGCGTAATCGTCAGGAAACCCGGCGAGACCAGGATCAGCGTCCGTTGTCCCGGCAAATTCGCCATTTTCCGCACGAACTCTCCAATCGTGTCGAGCGTTGCCGAGACATCGTGTTCCCCGATCGCCAGAGATTGTGCCGCCGCCGATCTCACCATGCTCTCCAACATACTTTGCGTCACTCCGTGAAGATGCGAGCAAGTCACGTAATCGGCCTCGGCGAGCTTTAGAGCCTCGTCGTTGCGTTTATTTTGGATCAGGTCCGCCTGGTAATAGTCAATGTTTGGGCAGGAATGCTCATCGTGCCGGTAAAGTTCGCGCACATGCAGCTTCGTCACCGCTTCTTCCAGCGTCGCGCGGTCTTGCGTCAAGCCGCTATTCGATCCGGACGTGGAAACCACGGCAGCCATGTCCGAACCGCCCTGAGATTCGCCCAGCATCTTTTTCGCGACCTGTTGAGCTCGCAGCAAATCGCCCGCCGCAAGATGCAAATCGTCGAACAAGAAAACAAGATATCTCTGTGGCGTGACCGCCGGCAGAGGGGGAGTCGCCACAGAAGGAGCAGCGGGCGACGTTGCGGTGGACTTCGGAACACCTTCCGATCCCGCGGGCCTCTCAATTGTGAATCCGGATATCTCTTGCCGTTTGTTCCTGTCAAAAACCTCGAAGTCTTCTTTCTTCAGGTTGGTTACCACGCGGCCTTGCCCGTCGCGTACCACCACCGGCACCAGCACCGAATTCACTTGCACTTCAATCTTGGCATTGCCGCTGGAAGGAGGCGTTTGGTTTGCCTGCTGCGCGGCCATGCGTGCGCACCAAAGGAGAGCCAAACAGCATAAGGCAGTCGTTGAGAGGCATCTCGCGTTGGCGTTCCTATCAATCTGCCAATTCTATACCTGACCGGCTTTTTGGCGGATGCTTCGATCCTGGATCAATCACTTTCACAGTCTCTGGGAAGAGGCCGAGTAATTTGGGCGTGAGAAGCAGGTTCACAAGGCATCATAGATTGGATTGCTGAAAGTAGTACTAAGTCCCAGTAAGCCTTACCGGACATTGAGATTCTAGCCCGCTTCACTTGTAGGGTAAGCCCGGTGGTCTGAATGGGTCGACACAACACGAAGCTCAGAATCTATGTGCTGGAGTCTTAACGGCCAAAATCGCTCAGAGGTAATGAATTAAACGAAACACTGCCCTCACTAGGTTTTGATTGAGTACAGCCTGACAGATCGGTTGTCTCGGAGAAGTGCTGTTGAATCAGGTCATTAGAAAGTGCTGCATCGACCAGTTGAGCCAACACGAAAAACCGGACAAGTCCCATACCAAGGCTCCACATCGCCGCTAACGTTTGTTAGGCACGTTGGGTAGCTAAGGCTTGGTCGTGAAAATGAAACGGACGACCACCATCCCAAACGCAAACGCGAATCCGTAACCAAAGCTTTCTATCTGCAAAGTCTTCTTATTGCGCCCGCGTCGCACGGAGCCCACGTATGACATTCCTAGGCCTGCAAGGACCGGGCTGATTATAAGACTGACGCCCGGGACCCGGGACCTATGAACCAAGGGGTGCGGAAAGAGGAGCAGACTCAGACCGCCCACGACTCCTCCCAACAACACGTAGACTAGGCAAGCCAGGAACGGGTTTTTAAGTTCCGAGGTGTCAAACACAGCTTCGATGCCACGCAACACGAGGGAACCCAATAACTCCACCGTGAATTCAAAAGCAGCTTCAAGGAAAACCTCTGCAAGTATTTCGAGTATCGCGAACAGTACTTCAATCATTGGCTCTGTCCGTTGTTACGTTCGGCGAATTGACAAAATTACACGGCTAGTATGGTTAGTGCCTGGTTAGTCGTCTATCAGGCTGTGGGTTCAAGCCCTGCTCAGGGACAGAGCGCCTACGGATCAGTCGCCACGACCGGACGGCGAGCCCTAGAGCCCTCGCGCAAAGACGATGCGGACAGGATACTTAGTCAGATAAAAGGCGTATAGTCCAGAAAGGGGTTCGAGTTATGAGCGTCAACCTGACAATTCAAGAAGCTGACGGAGTGTCCGTGGTTGGATTGAATGGCCGCATTGTTCTTGGGGAAGAGAGCTATGCGCTGCGCGAGGCAGTGAAGGACCTCATGACGGCAGGGAAGAAGAGAGTCGTCTTGAACATGTCCAACGTCACATACATCGACAGCGCGGGACTGGGCATCCTGGTCGCGGCTTATGTCAGCGCAAAGACTCAGGGAGCCTCCATCAGGCTCTGCGCGTTGGGACACAAGTTCCGTGAAGTCCTGCAAATAACACGATTGCTGACCATCTTCGACGTCTATGAGACTCCAACAGCAGCCATCGATAGCTTCCGCGAAAGCAATGCGTCAACGGCAGTGGCAGGAAAATAGTGATAGACCTTCGCGAGACCGCAGTTGATGCGCGGAAGAAACGAGAAGCATTGAAAGCCAAGAGGGATCGTTTGTTCGAGAATTATTTGAGGGATTCCTCCAATACCCAATTAGCGATCGAAATCAAGTTAATCGACGACCAGGTCGCGGAATCCGTCGAACGCAGTGCGGAGAAGCGGCCCGTCCGGCGATGAGTTGGGCGCCGAAATCAAACAGACCTACGCAGGCGATTGCTATTTCCGCCCAGCGCAGTGGCCTCCCGGTGGACGGGATGTCGGCCGTTACCGGACAACGGGCCCCTGCTGCCCATGAAAGCTGTGCGCGCTTGTAATCGATTCACCCTCGCGCACCCGCCCGTCTACCTCGGGACTTTCAAGCCAAACACTCGTCCAGAATTTTATTGACACGGCAATCATCGATTTGGTATCCTCTCCCCGTTCAGTAGTCCGCCTCGCTCGTGCGAGATTCCTCGTAAATCACAAAGCTTTCTTCCTGGAGACTTCCAAGCCCACGAATCGCCCACAGGACCGCGCGACCTTGTGTTCCTTTACATCCTCCGAAGGCCGGTTGCCCCTCGGTATGGCGTGGGGCCAGCGTGATTCTCAATGAGTGTGCGCCCTGTGCAGAGCTTGCGCAGTGACCTAAATCCTTTAGAATCCGCACTTACAAGAAAAACGCCTGCAAGCTCTTTAGAATGAACACTTCCAAATCATTAGACTTAAAGTCTTTTAGAATGAACACTTACAAAAAAAGGGGGGAGGGGAATGCCCCCCGCCGGGGGCACAGACCGGGCGCATCCCCGACAGAACAGACCGGGCAAAAACGCTGCAAGCGTCCGCCGAACAAAGAAAAAGAGCCGGCAAATTTCACCGGCCCTCTTTCCATGGATTCGTAACGTCGTTACATCTTTACGTCATTCCTTCAGCCGTTCAGCAATAGCTGCACTCGGCGTCGCCCATGCCGCTGGCCGTCATGTCGTCTTTGATCCGCCGCAGCCGCTGACCCAGCCGCTCGGCCAGCTGATGCCGTGCGCGCCAGAGTCGCGCCTTCAACGTGTTTTCCGTTACGCCAAGTTTCTTCGCGGCTTCGCCCGTCGAGTAGCCCTCGACTTCGCGCAACACGAACGCCGTCCTTAGCAGCGGCGAAAGCTCGTCCAGGTTTTCGCTGATCATCTCTCGCAGCTCCGTTCCCGCGAACACTTGCTCCGGGTTCGGGCCTTCGGCTGCGAATCGCTCGGCAATCGGCAGCTCGTCCTCGCGCGGTGGTTCGTCCAGCGAAACCGCCGGCCGCGCCTTCGCGCTGCGCCGCCTCATTAACGCCGCGTTGATCACGATGCGCGTCAGCCAAGTCGAAAATTGCGACCGGCCCTCGAAGCGCTTCATGTTCCGGTATGCGGAAAGCAATCCGTCTTGCAGAGCGTCTTCGGCATCCTCGGTATTGCCGAGGACCCGCAACGCCGTCTGAAAGAGCGGCCGCTGGTAACGGCGGAACAGCATTTCCACCGCTTGCGCATCGCCTCTCTGCCCTGCGCGGATCAGCTTGTCTTCGCTGTACTGCGTTGGCACTGCCGTGTGTGTTGTCACTGCCGCTTGTGTTGCCATTGTCCCCCCAATTGCTGCAAGTGCTCACTGCAAAAAATCAATCCACGAATCTCTCAAATCAAATGGATCGGCGCTTTTGCTCCTTAGTGCACCGGAATCGCTCCCCCGGCTTTCGGCTTCCTCATCAGCAGCAGAAACGGAATGACGATGAGAAAGACCACTCCCAGCATCCTGAAGTTGTCGATGAACGCCAGCATCGCCGATTGGCTCTGCACTAGGTGGTACACCATGCCCTTCGCTTGCAGCGCCGCCTGCGCGCCGCTCGATCCGTACGACACCAGCCGCACCGTGTTGCCCTGCGTCATCTTCAGCAGCGCCGGATTGAAGCTGTTCACGCTCTCGATCAAATGCGCCTGGTGAAACTGTGTCCGTCGTTCCAGCATCGTCGTCACTGTGGCGATTCCCACGCTGGCTCCTATGTTTCGCGCCAGGTTGATGATGCCCGTTCCCATGTTCGTCAATTCTCTCGGCACGTACGCGAACGCCGCCACGTTGATTGGAATGAAGAGGAACGCCAGCCCGAAGCTCTGCAGCATTCGCGCCCGCACCGCATGGCTGTAATCCAGATTCAGATCCCAGCCCGCCATCCAGAAGAGCGCGATCGCGCACACCGTGCAGCCGAACGCAATCAACACGCGCGTATCTAGCTTCGACACCAGAAATCCCACCACCGGCATCATCAGCATGATCACCAGGCCGCCGGGTGAAAGCGCCATCCCAGCAAGCTCCGCCGTGTACCCCAGCATGTCTTGCAGAAACTGCGGGATCAGCACCGTGCTCGAATACAGCACGAACCCCAGGAAAAACATCGCCAGCGTCGAGATTGCGAAGTTCCGGTCTTTCAACATCTTCAAATCGACGACCGGCTCTTTCTCCCGCAGTTCCCAGATAATTCCCGCAATGATCCCGATCAGCATCAGCACGAAGAAAACCTGGATGAATCCCGAAGACAGCCAATCGTCGCGCTGTCCCTTGTCCAGAATGATCTGCATGCTTCCCAGGCCCAGGCTGATCAACCCAATCCCGATGTAGTCGATCCGGAATCCGCTCTTGAAGCTCGTCCTCTTCATGTACGGCGGGTCCGAAATCAGCACCGACGTCAGCAGCAGCGAAATGATTCCGACCGGCACGTTGATGTAGAAAATCCATCTCCACGAGAAATTGTCCGTGATCCATCCGCCGAGCCAAGGTCCGATCGTCGGCGCCACCACCACCGCTATTCCATAAACGGCGAATGCCATCCCGCGTTTCGCCAGCGGAAACGTGTCGTTCAAAATCGCCTGTTCGCTCGGCTGCAATCCGCCGCCGCCCGCGCCCTGCAAAATCCGGAAAAGCACCAGCACGCCCAGGCTCGGCGCCAGTCCGCACAGAAACGAGCTCACCGTAAACAGCGCGACGCAAGCCATGTAAAAACGCTTCCGCCCGATCAGCCCGGAAAACCATCCCGAAAGCGGCAGCACGATCGCGTTTGAAACCAAATACGACGTCAGCACCCAAGTGGATTCGTCCGCACCCGCCGATAAATTCCCCGAAATGTGCGGCAGCGCCACGTTGGCGATCGACGTGTCCAGCACTTCCATGAACGTCGCCAACGTTACCGTTACCGCGATCACCCACGGGTTGATTGACCCGTCCGGCATCCTCAATTTGGCTAGTAGTCTGTTCTTCATGGCGCATTCAATTTGGCTCGCTACGTCACTACCTGTTATTACGTTCGCCCGCTCCGCCGTCTTTCGTTATTTCGTTATGACCGTCGCATCCACATTCATTCCCGGACGCAGCACAAAGCCAGCCACGGAATTCTTGTCCAGCACGATCTTCACGGGAATCCGCTGCACCACTTTCACGTAATTTCCCGTTGCGTTTTCCGGCGGCAGCAAGCTCAGCACTCCTCCCGTCGCTCCCGCGATCGAGTCCACGTGCCCGCTGAATGTTTTTCCATACGTATCCACCGAGACTTCCGCTTTCTGTCCCGGTTTCATCTTTCTCAGTTGTGTCTCTTTGAAATTCGCCGTCACCCACACATCCTGCAGCGGCACCACCACCATCAATCCCTGCCCCGCCTGCACGATTTGTCCCGGCTCAACCTGTTTGTGCGTTGCCACGCCGTCCACGGGCGCAACCACGTCCGTGTAGCTCAAATTCAGCTCCGCGGCCTCGAGCGCCGCGCGCGCTTGCGCGACTTTTGCAACTTTGGCCTGCGCATCCGCCGTGCGCATTCCGACTTGCTTTCGATCCGCCAGAGCTCCCTGCACGCCGGCTTGCGCCTGCAGCACCCTCGCCTTTGCCGCATCGAGTTGCGCCTTCATCACTTCCACATTCCGCCGCGCCTGCGCCAGTTTTTCCTGGTCCGCTTTCAACGCGCTGGCTGTCGCATCCGCGTTCGCTTTCGCAGCGTCATATTGCTGCTGCGAAATTTCGCCCTTATCCAGGAGCGGCTTGTAGCGCGCCAGGTCTGCTTGCGCGAGCACTGCATTCGCCTGGCTCTTGTTCACGTTCGCTTGCGCGAACGCCAGGTCCGCCGTCTGTGCCTCCTCGTATGTCGCTTGCGCGCTCGCCAAATCTGCCTGCGCTCCCAATAACTGCGCATCCGCGTTCGATGTCCCACTCGCTACATTCTCCGCGGTCCTGGGAACATCCACTCCCGCCGACCGCGCTTCGCTCTCGGCCAATTCCAGCGCAGCTTTTGCTTGATCGACCGCCGCCTGGTAATCTCGCGGATCGATCTTCACGAGTTCCTGGCCAGCTTTCACCGCCTGATTGTCTTTCACCAACACTTCCGCCACCCGACCGTAAATCTTCGCCGCGATCGGCGTGATGTGCCCGTCGATCTGTGCATCGTCTGTGCTCTCGCGGTTGTGGTAGTAGAGAAACAACCCCGCCAGCGCCGCGATCAGCACCACGCCTCCAAGCATCGCCAGCCGCTGCATTTTCGGATTCGCCAGGCCTTTCGGTTCTTCCTTCTCGAACGGAATGTCTTCCAGGTTCGGCCGGGCTTTGGTTGCGTTTTCCAACCCTACTTCGATCTCCACGCTCATCGTTTCCCTCACTTCGAGTAAACTTTTTCCATCTGCCCGGTGGACCGCGCAAAGTCCGCTCGCGCCTGGTTAAAGCGGTACAGCGCTGCAATCTGGTTGTCGTTCGCTCTCGCCAGCGAATCCTGCGCTTGAATCACTTCAATATTGTTCGCTACACCCGCCTTGAAGCGGTCCCGCGCCTGGTCCACTTCCTGCTTCGACAATTCCACGCCCAGATTCGCGACCTGAACCTGGTTGCGCGCCGAGTCCAGATTGATCAGCGCCGTCTTCACGTCCAGAGCAATCTGGTTCCTCAGATCATCTTCTTGCTGTTCCAGCTTTTTTATTTCCAGATCGGCTTTTACCACTTCGGCCCTGATCCTTCCCCCGGTGAAGAGCGGCAAATTCACGCTGGCTTCGTAGTTATAAGTGGGCAGCGTTGTGTTTGTGGACGTCCCCACATACAAAAAATCTCCGTCGAATCGCACCGAAGGCAGCCGCGACTCCTGCGAAGCTTTCTTTTGCAGTCCCGCCGCTTTCAATTGTTCCTGCAGCGCTTTCCACTCCTGCCGCTCGCTCAGCGCCGATTCGATGCTTGCTTCTATCTCAGGCTGAGGCGTGTCGAAGAAACTCAGCGAATCCCCCAGTTCGATCGCCTGCCGCGGATCCAGATTCAACAATCGGCTCAGCCCGAAGAGCGAAGTCTCCCGGTCGTCTTCGGCCTCGAGCAGCCTTTGCTTTTCGTTCTGCAGCTCGACATTGGCCCGCAGCGTGTCGATCCCCGTTCCAACGCCTTCCTTCTGCAAATCCGCCGCCTGGTCATACAGTGCCTGCGCCAGCTCCACCCGCGATTCCGAAGCCTGCACGTTCGCCACGTTTCTCAGCGTCCCAATGTATTGCGAAACCACCAGCAGAATCACCTGCTCCCGCGTCGATAAGCTGTTGGCCCGGCTCGCATTCACGGTCTCCCGCGCCGCCTGATACTTGCGGAAAAGCGTTAAATCAAAAATCGGCGCGCTTAGGCTCGGCCCCGCCGTGAAAATCTGGTAAGGGCCCAAAGTCTTGGGGAACCCAGGAAATGGCGTCTGCCCGCCAAACTGCGCCAGAAGGTTTATTTTCTGTGCTTGATCGCTCACTTTCGCATTCAATTGCGGCAGAAGGTTGGCCAGCGCCAGCTTCTTGTCCTGCGCGCTCTCCGCCGCCGTCAACACCGCGATTTGAGCGGTCGGATTCTGCTTCAGTGCCAGATTTACGGCCTGCGTCAGCGTCAACCGCAGCACTCCTGCAGGCGCATTCGCTGGCAATGCACTACGATTCGTGCTGCTTTGCGCATGCGCAACCGCAGGCGTGATCAGCAAGCTGAAAAACGCAACGTAGAAAATAATGTGCGAACCCTTTTTCCGGCTCGCACCTTCCGCTTTTTCTGTGTGCCCTCGTCCTTCAATTTCGTCCACGATCGCCTGGTTCAGGCATCCCGCCGCAATCAGCTTCCCGCCCTGCTGGTGAATCTCTCCCAGTAGCGCTTTGCCTGCCGCATCGATGAAGCTCACCCCGCACAAATCCACGCAAAACTTCTCCCCTTGCACCCGCTCCCGCCAGCACTGCTCCAAGGTGCTTACCCAAGCTCCCGCCAGCCGTCCCTCGACGTTTAGAACGGTCTTCCCGCGTTTCTTATCTGTTGTAATTCTCAACATAGTCTCTTCCCTACCGGGTTTAAGTAGATGCACTGAGCCTTCCATCGGATGTTAAATCCTGGAAATATTTAAGATGTTTGTTGTGAATACTTTGAAGCAAAATGCGGATTCAAGGGCCTCCGATGAATGGCAATATATGGTCAATTGACACTTTTGTGTCAGAATAAAAATGCTCTTATATGGGCATTTTATCTTCTCTAAAGCTCCACCATTTCAAAGCCCGCCTCGCCTCACGTCCGAGCCCCGTGCCCTTTTGGTGTGTTTACAAAGACCTATCGCGACTATTTAGCCTCAACTTCCGGATAGCCGACCACTGGTCCAGAACGACGTCATCCGTTACACACCAATGAGCGGCGAAAGTCCGGCTGAAGCAGTGATTTGGATTGTGTTTTGGAATGATCCCGCCGGCTGATCTGCTCTCAAGGATTATTAAGACATTGAGCAAGGCCTTATCCCTGACCAATCTTGTTCGAGTATTCTGGTGGCAGAGGCATAGACCATCTCAAGCGAAAAGCAAGAACGTAGCCCGTATCTCACTGTGGCCGGGCAGAGCGGGGGGTCCGTCCAATTATTGGACGCGGAACAGAAGAAGGCAGCGGCCGCCACTCTATCCGATTGGTTTTCTTCCACCGAACAGCCACCAGATTCGGGGGAGATCGATAGTCATCACGCCCTACTGGTGCTTCTCAATCGAATTTATTCCAGGGGGCTGACCGGCAAGCTGCAGCTCGTCTTTGGACGCGTGGAAAAAGCGCTCTTTTTCGACGGCGGGCAACTAGTTTTTGCGACCAGCAGCGACCGACAGGACGGCCTGGGCGAAGTAATGTTGCGAGCCGGAGCTCTTACCCAGGGCCAGTTTGAAGAGGCCTCCACGCTCGTGGAGACAGGCCAGCGCTTTGGTTCTGCAATTGCCGAGATGGGGATTTATGGAGTCGAGGAGATTGTTACCTGGGTGCGGCGCCAAGTCATTCAAGTCATTGCGTCCGTGCTCGACTATCCTGCCGGCCGGTACTTTTTCTTTAGCTCGCTTGAAAAGAATATGGTCCCGGAAATCGGTGTCCCTGTGCAGCTCGGAAAGCTGCTTCTAGAGGCAGTGCGCAAAGCCGATGACCTGCCGCTGGACCGTCTCGCCCAGGACGCCGCTCTTTACGTTGAGCGTCGTTCTGAGCCGCTGCGGCTTTTTAAGGCAGAGGACCTGGAAGACAGGGAACAGCGTTTGCTAGGCCTGATCTCCCAACGCATCTCGGCCAAAGATCTCGTCTCCCAGAGTGGGTTGGCCGCGCCTGAAGCCTCCCGCTCTCTCTATGGCCTGTTGCTTTTGGGATTTGTCGTAGCTGTGCCGAACACCGTGCAGGCGGAAGCGGAGCCTCTCATACCCACTCCGCCGACCACGGTCGAAGCGCTCAGCCCTGCGAACATTCCACAACCGCCGCCTTTAGAGGGCACAACCCCGCTGGCGGAATCGAAATCGGTCGAAACGCCGCTCCAGCCGAGCGATCCTCAGCCACGACCTGTGGAGACTCCTGCCCCGATGCAGGAAGTGAGAGCTGTCGAGGGCCCGAACGCCTCTGACGTCCTGCAACAGCGGCCTGCGGATTTCCCAGTTCCCGCCGAGGAAACGATAGCGAGCGAGGCAGCTCTCGCGGGAAAGGTCACGTATGCGCAGCCTCAGCTCGAAGAGCATCCGGGCGATCCAGAAGAACCGAAAGAAACAGAAGCACCTCCTACGACGCCCGTCCCACTTTTGAAGCCGAACATGATCTCGCGCGAAGTGCCGGTGCGAGCAACGGGCATTCCACCGGAGAAGAATGGGCAGGAGCGCCAGCTTTTCAACGAAGAGACTATCTCTGTCTTAGTGGCTGAAAATGGTGGGGTGATTCGATTGTCTGCCGCGGTGACTCCCGGGCAGCTGTTCGTTCTCACCAACCTGGAAACAAAGCGTGAAGTGATCGTGCAAGTACTGCGGAAGCGCGCCTACAAGCCGACAGTTTGCTATTTGGAGCTTGAGTTTGTCGAGGCTGCGCCGCGCTTCTGGGGCACTGAGTTTTCGGCGGCGACGGCTTTGCTCCCGAAGAACGCTAAGGATATGGAAACGGCTGCGATGGTCATCACCGCGGAGGCCACCGCCGACCAACCAGGAATTTTGCCGTCCGCGCCCGATGCGGGGGAAGTGCAAACGTTCAAGCGGGAACTGGAGAGGCTGCGCTTAAAACCGATCTCGGCGGAGACACCGGCCACGAGTGGGCAAGCGATTGCCCTGGCACAGGCGAGCGCTGAAGTTTCGCAGGCTTCTTTGATCTCTGGGCCCGACGATCCGTTTAGTACGGAAGCGATTCTCAATAGCGGGCTGGATGCCGCAGCCGCGGCTCGGCCACCGAAACGCGATCCTCTTCCAGCGCCATGGGAATCGGCCGAGCAAGCGGAGATGCCGGAGGCAGAGCAGAATTTTAGCAGGTCATTGCCGAATTCAAAGCGATGGCGCATGCCGCGTGGGAGCTTCACTCCCGGATTTCGAAAAGGAGCACTGCGGCTGGTGTTACTGGCGGTGGCGCTAGGGGTCACCATCGTCGGAGCGGCTTGGTTCAAGAATTGGCTGCCATGGAAACCGGCGGGAGCAAAGAAACCTGCGGGAAATTACAATATGCGAGTGGCGAGCGATGTCCCGTTGACATCGGCAGGAATACCCGCGAAGGGCGCACCGGCGCACGATGCGGAGGCACCTGGACAGGCCGATGGAATTGCGGCACCCAAGGCGGAAGCCTTGTCGAGTGCGCCTGTTGAGCAGCCGGCATTGAGAAAAAATGCGCCTCGCGTAACGACGGCGAGGAAGCCGTCGATCGTTCGTCCTGCGGCGAGACCGGCATCGAATGTGGAAGCGGCTTCCGGGAAAGAGGGCGTCGTGGTGCCGCCGAAATTGATTCATTCTGTACAAGCGGTGGCTACGCTGGAAGCCCTGCGGGATTTCGAAAGAGGAAATGTTGTCATCGATGCCGTCGTGGGCACGTCGGGCGAGGTCCATTTCATCAGTGTGATCTCCGGGCCTCCGTCGCTACGCGCCCCCGCGGTGGAATCCTTGAAGCAATACAAGTACGAACCAGCAATGCGGGATGGCCAGCCAGTTCCCGCGCACGTTACGATCACCATTCACTTCCGGTTCGAACCGTAAAGAATCCGAGTACGGGCGAAATTCTCGAACAATTGCAGGAGACTATTCCGCCTGCAGGCTGCTCCGCGGAGAACTCTCAAGACGCCAGCGGATCAGCCAGGGCGTTGCGATTCTTTTTCGGGGCGCTTGCACATCGCGGATTCGCCCGCTTATGTTTTGCAAGCTAAGATCCCAAAGACCGGCATCGCTTTCGTTCTTACCGTCGAACCGCGATGGCCTGCAACTCGAAGTGCCCGCCTCGCAGGAGTGCCGCGGCTCCAATAAATTCCCGCGCCGGCAAATCCTTTGTGGTGAAGTAGCTCTTGTAGATGGGGTTGAATTTGTCGAATAAAGACAAGTCCGTACATGCGACTTGTACATAAACCAGGTCGTCCATCGTCATTCCCGCCTGCGCCAGCGTGCCCTTCAAGCTATCCAGCATGAGCTTGATTTCGTCCTCTACCGCAGCGGGCGGTTTCCCCGTTTTTGGGTCCAATCCGATTCGGCCGGACAAATACAGGGTATTCCCGGCAAGAATCCCGTCGCTGAAAGGCGCGCCCTCGGCTTTCCCGGGCGCATTTAGCACCGTGCGCGTGCCCTGCGGCGGGGCCTCTGAAAATGCTCCTCGCAGGCTGAGAACGCCACCAACAATAAGGATGATTAGTAGAATGCCGATGCGTCGATTCAAGTTTTCCTCCATTCGAATTTGTTGCGAAGCGAATTCCCGAATTTGCGCGCGAGTGTAGCCTGCAATGTCTTCGGTGGCAACCAACTCGCGGCTCAGACCGAACCCAGCCCGGTCCGGAGGCTATGCGCGACGCGTTGAAAAAATCTCTTCAATCTCAAGCGATATCGAAGAGCTAGGAGTGCTAGAATGCCGCTTCTTTTTGGAGGTGACGAAATGCGTTGTGCGCTGCGGGCCGGTTTGCTCTCGATAGGTACGGCAATATTCCTCTCCGCTCCGCTCTTCGCCCAAAGTGATCTCGACCGGCGAATCGATCGGGAAGCAGACTCCCTTCTTGCGACCTATAAACATATCCATGAATATCCCGAGCTCTCGACGCAGGAGAAAGAAACGTCCGCGCTAATCGCAGCCGACTTGCGGAAACTCGGTTACGAAGTCACCGACCATTTCGGCCAATACGATGATCCTTCGCTGACATCTTACGGCGTGGTTGCCGTCCTCAAAAATGGCCCCGGCCCCGTTGTTTATGTGCGGACAGAATTGGATGCATTGCCCATCGTCGAAAACACCGGGCTGCCTTATGCCAGCCATGTAAAAGTGAAGCGTGGCGATGGATCCGATGTCGGCGTAATGCACGCATGCGGCCATGACCTGCACATGACCGTTTTTCTTGGCACCGCGAACATGCTCGCGCAGCTCAAGGACCATTGGAGCGGAACCGTCGTCATGATCGGACAGCCTGCCGAGGAAACCGTCGGCGGTGCGCAAGCCATGATACGCGCGGGGCTCTTCACGAAATTTCCAAAACCCGATTATGTTCTTGCTTTGCACGACACATCCGCGGTTCCCGCCGGGAAAGTTTCCTGGCACGCCGGGCCTCTTCTTGCGGGCGCCGATTCCGTGGACATTGTCGTGCGCGGTTACGGCGGCCACGGCGCCGCGCCGCAAGCGACAAAGGATCCTATCGTCATCGCTTCGGAAATTGTCGTCATGCTGCAAACCATTGTCAGCCGCGAAATGGATCCGCAGCTTCCGACCGTCGTCACCGTCGGTTCGTTTCACGCCGGCACGAAGCACAACATCATTCCCGATGAGGCTCATCTTCAGCTCACCGTTCGAACCATGAATCCACAGCAGCGCGAAAAAGTGCTCGCCGCAATCACCAGAATTACGAACGGTGTCGCGGCCGCGGCGGGTGTGCCCGCCGATCGCGCGCCGATCATCACTGTGGCGGAAGATCACGTTCCCGCAACCATCAACGATCCGGAACTATCGCGCCGCGTCGGCGTTTCGCTCGAGCGCGCCCTCGGAAAAGACAATGTGCTTGCCGGCGAGCCCATTATGGCGAGCGAAGATTTCAGTCTTTTCGCGCTCGCGGATCCCAAGCCGCCCATTTGCATGTTCTGGCTGGGCGCGGCGGATCCAGAAAAACTAAAAGCTGCGATGGAAAAAGGCACGCGCCTCCCCGGGCCGCACTCGAGCGAATTCGCGCCCGTTCCGGGGCCGGCGATTCATACCGGCGTGAAAGCAATGACGTCGGCAGTGCTGGACCTACTCAAGAAGTAGGATCAGAGCGAGATCATTCCAGCGCGGATGAAGTAGAGCGAAGTAATTCCAACACACAACCAGAGAAGGACGCCTTGGAGAAGAGGCCGCCAGCCGACTTCTTTCAACGTGGCGCGGGAGATGCCGGTGCCGATGAGAAATAAAGTTGCTGTGAGGCCGAGGCGGCCGAACGCGAACAAATAATGCGAGAGCCGCGAAACAAACGGAACGTAAGTGTTCAGAATTGCGGCCAGACAAAAAAATAAAATGAACCAGGGGAGCTGAAGCTTCACCCCGTCTCCCGCCGGGCTATCCTCGCGAACGGCTAGTTTGCCGTGCTTGATCGCGGCGGTCGCGAGCGCCAAAGGAAGAATCCAGAGGGCGCGCGCCAATTTCACCGTTGTGCCGACAATCAGCGCTTCCTGGCCGTATTTCGCGGCGGCGCCGACGACGGAACTCGTGTCATGGATCGCAAGCGCGGCCCAGAGACCGAACTGCGATTGCGAAAGATGAAGCCAGCCGCCGATGGGCGGAAAAACCAGAAGCGCGAAGGAATTCAGAATAAAAACCGTGCCAAGGGAAACAGCCATCTCGTCGTGATCTGCGTGAAGAATCGGGCCGATTGCGGCGATGGCGCTGCCGCCGCAAATTGCCGTGCCCGTCGTTATCAGGAACGAGGAATTTCCGCGGACTCGCAGAATTCTGCCTAGCGCAAGACCCATCAAGATGGCGAATGAGATGCCCATCGCCGTGTAAATGAAACCGCTGCGGCCCGCTTTGATCACCGCGTGCAAATTCATTCCGAAGCCGAGAGCGACGACGCAGACTTGCAGAAGGATTTTTGCGGAGACGCGCGCGGCCGCCGCGTAGGGATGCGCGAAGGTCAAGCCGAAAATAATTCCGACGGTCAGAGCGACGGGAGGAGACAGCAGTCCCGTGAAGGAAAGGACGAGCGCGATGAAGAAAATAATCCGTGAGAGAACGATCATCGAAAGAAGAAAGAGTATGAGGGCGGAAAAGAAAACGGGCAATGGAGAAATCGGTGCGTGTCGCGAGATTCACTCTCATTTTCGTGGGGTATTGTGCGGCGGAGACGATGGTTTTTATTTTGGCTGAGAAGGCGCGGGACCATCGGGCCTTTTGACCGGTGAGGCCGCGGGCGGCGCAGGCTGATTTGAATTTGCTTTAGGAGGCGGCTGAGCGGTTGGCGTGGCTTCGGCGGGAGCGGAAAGTTTGGCGATGATTTTTTCGGCAGCGGCTTTGCTGACGGCGCAGGCGGAATCCCAGATGCGACATTGGGCCAAAGTAAATTTGCAGCCGCAGGTGCAAGTGTCCGCGTTGAACCGGTGAAGCGCGATTTTCCTTTGGTCGGGCTTGAGTTTCGAGAGATCGACACCGGGAAGCTCGGTGGCACGGTCAGCGTGTTTGAGGAAAACTTCGCCGGTATCCTCGAAGGTTTCGAGACGGGCCTGGATGGGCATGCCGAGAAGCGCGCGAATCTCGGTTTCATACAGCGCGGGATCATAGAGGCCGGTGTGTTTTTGGACGACGCGGCCCTGGGTATCGAGAACGAAGGAAGTGGGCAGAGCGGGGATGCCGCCGTAAGCGAGGCGCACGGCGTCCGAAGCCATGGCCACGGGATAGTTGATTCCGGTCTCGCCGACGAATTTCTGGATTTCGGCAGGGTCCTCGTCATCGACATTGAGGCCGATGACCTGGAGCTGGTCTTTGTACTGCCGTTGCAAGGCGACCAGATCGGGAATTTCGGCGCGGCACGGTCCGCACCAGGTAGCCCAGAAATTGAGAAAGACGACTTTGCCGCGAAACTCTTCGAGGGTGACGGGCTTGCCATCGAGATCGGCGAGCTTGAAGGCGGGGGCGGGATCGGGATTGCGAATGAAGCGGATGACGGGCTCGCTGTCCTGGGCCTGGCGAGCGGCGGCCGAAGCGGGAATGAAGAACAGCAGCAGCGAAGCCAGGAGGCAGAGAAGCGCGGGGCGCTTGGTGTAAGTCGGCGTTTGAGCGGGTTGCATCATGGCGTGGGCAATAGAAGAACACATTGAAGCGCTCGCGCCAAGTGGCTACCACACCCCACAAAGCCAAAATCAACTGCGAGGCAGGCGCGGACAACGTCATCCGATCAAGGCCGCAATTCAGCAAGCTATTGTTGCCAAGCGAATAGAGCGTGTCAGATGGCTTCCTGCTGCTCCGCTGCTAATTCCTAGGCTCGACGAGCTTCCAATAGGAATCCTTGCGAATGATCTTGCCGTTTTTGAACTCCAAGAGGTCACAACCACGAACGGCAATTTTCTTTCCGTTCCTGGTCGTACCCGTGAGCATCCATCTGGATACGGCATGATTGCCCAGGACCCAATTTTCTTCGTTTCCGTAATGCACATCCGGCATGCCTTCGAAACGCGTCGCTAAACCCTTTCGGACTTCTGCCTTGCCAACGTACTTCCGACCCCACGGCTGCGGTCCGCGAGGCATGAATAGCTCGCAATCGTCGGCAAAGAAGCTCATCACGGCATCGAGGTCGTGTGCATTAAAGGCTGCGACAAACTGATGAAGCGTTTGAACTGTTACGGATTCTTGAGCGAAGGCTTTAGGCAGGGCGATCAACGCCAAAAAAGCCAGAAGCACGAGCAATTTTGACCATGCGATTTTCATGGATTCCTCCTCCTCAACACGGGGCCCCAATCAGTTGCATGTCTAAGTCTGCACGATCATGAAGTCAAGATATCTCAATGAGCGGGTTCGGGCTAAGGAGAGGTTGGGGTGAGACGCCGCTGAAGTGTCCAGCAACGAAAAGGGTCAAAGGCCGCACGCTTCGCCAGCAACGCGGAGCATGCGGCACAGCAACCCAAAGCAGAGTGGCGGAGAAAGAGAGGGCAGCCCAAGGCCCAGGTTCCGAAACGGAGGGCACCCTCCGTGCGATCAGGTCAGATTCCCTTTTTTCAGGGCTGTTAGGAATTTTTCGGCTGGGTCATGCTGAAATAGTTGCCGAAAGGATCTTTGATTACTGCCGTAACTCCCCAGAACTCATCTTTGGGCTCGGAGACGAACTCGACGCCTTTGGCCTTCAATTCCGCGGAGGTCTTGCGGCAATCGGAGGTTTGGAAGGCGCCGGTACTGAGCCAGCCCTTTTTCAGCAGAGCGGCCATGGCCTCAATGTCTTTATCTTTCTTGGATGAATCGGCGCCGTTGGTTTCCGGCGGGGCGGCGCTGCCGACCTTCAGCAGGGCAATTTCAAACTCAGACTGTCCTTTGGGAACGACGGTCAGCCAGCGGAAGCCGTTGGGTGCGGTGTAATCAGCCTTTGCTTCAAAACCCAACTTATTCACGTAAAAATCCTTGGCCTGGTCCTGATCAAGCACATAAATGGTGGCGTGAGACATCTTTTGAATCATGGTGGTTCTCCTTCAAAGTGTGATACGAGGTGAGATGTTCCTTCCTCGGAGAAAAGACTAGCGAACGCGGCCTGGGCGGTGCTTCTCGATTCTTGCTATTCGATCCCGGTTTCTATTTCGCAGCCCACGCCTGCAGAAAGCACGTCGGTATCATCAGCACGCGCCAGGGAGCAGTGTAGCCGAAGATACGGCGAACCTCGCGCTGGAATTCGACGGGACTGCGGCCGAACTGTGTGCGGAATTTACTGGAAAACGAGCCCAAGCTGCCATAGCCGACATCGAAGCATACTTCGGTGACGGTGCGCTCCGAGGCGAGCATCTGCTTGGCGCGATCCATGCGCAGGCGAGTGAGAAAATCATGCGGCGTTTCACCAAAAGTAGCGCGGAATAGCCGATGGAAATGAAATTCGGAAAGGCAGGCTTCGCGCGCCGCATGTTCGAGGAGAACGCGGGATTGGTATTCGCTGGCGAGAAGGTCACGCGCGCGGCAAAGCCGGCGGAAGGTGTCGTCGTGGAGCAACTGCGCCATAGAAGAATTATACTACCTTCGTGTGCCGACGGAGAGTGTTCCCAGCCCTGACGGACTTGGCTAACGTACCATGCGCTTACGACAGTGACACGTTTCGCAGCTCACAAGTCACCAGTCACGGCCTCTCACGGCCTGGCATTCGGCGAGAAAAATCCAATCGGCAGGTCGCGCGCCGTCCGCAATCCAGCCGGCGCATCCAGAATCACGGGAATGGAGTTCACCACTACCGACGCCGTGGCCACATCCCCGTGCGTCCCGCCCGGAATGACCAGACTGATGTCCGGATGGCCTTTCAGGGCAATCGTGTCCGCGGGCTCTTTCGCGCCGACGTACATTTGCAGTTCCAGGTACACCAGTTCTTTCCCGCCGCCCACACCTCGCGCGATCTGGTGTACGCCCGCGGCCTGTCCCGCTTCCACTGTCAAGTACTCGGTCTGCACGCGTTCCGTCGCGATTTTCGGCTCGATCGTTTCCGAAATTTCTTCCACCGGTAAATTCAAGCTGTCCGCGATCATCGCCACTGACTCCGGCAATCCCACGTGCTTGATCACGCCCGCTTTCACCTGCGCTCGAAATTCCTCTTCCGTCATTCCGGCGCCGATTTTTTTCTGCAACGGCAGCCGGCGCTTCCCGCCGTCCACGATGCGCACGGCTTTCGCGTGTTGGATCCGCTGCGAAACCGCCGCCAGCGTAATCACCAGCTTGTCCATCACGAAACCCGGGTTCACGCCCGTTCCCACCAGCGCCACTCCCCAGTCTTTTGCCGCCTTATCCAATTGCGCGGAAAGTTCCGGATACGTTCGCAGCGGAAAAGACAATTCCTCGCAGGTCGAAACGATGCACGACTCGGCTTCCAGGCACATCAGCAACTGGTCCATCACTTTCGGCAGCGAAGAAGACGTCGAGTGGATCACTACGTCGGCCGCCTGCTCCAGCACTTCTTTCGCATCCGCGGAAACTTTCACGCCCCACGGCGCGTCCTTCGCATCGGTGACTTCCCCCAGGTCGCGTCCCACTTTCGCGGGATCGGTATCAATCGCTCCGATAATTTCAATCGCCTGTTTCTCCTTCATCAGCCGCGCAATCGAAGCGCCGATCGGCCCCACCCCGTACTGGATTACTCGAATCTTCTTCTTCACGATTTCCCCCGTCCGTTTTCACCGCGCAGCGCACACCCCGCCTTTTTCCACGAAAAGAAACCTCTACGATAATGGAATTCACTCAGCTGTTCAACGACCAACACGCGGGGCGCAAACTGCCTGTTTTGGAGTGCGTGAGTTCTGCTCCCGCTTTGCGAATCATCCCACGCTACAATGGGGAAACGACTTATTAGGCAATCATCCCGGCAACCAGCAGCTCGTTCGAGAGGGCGTCAACCCAGTTCAAGAGCCGCCCTACGGCACCACCGGCAGGACCAGCGCCGAAGGGTGCGCTTTGTCGTGGTAGATCACGTTGGTCGCCTTCACCATGCGCGTGGCCCGCGCCTGCATTTCGCCAGTATTCATGTTCCTATCGAATCGCGGAAAATTGCTGCTCGAAACGTCGAGCCGCAGTTTGTGGCCCGGCAAAAACACGTTGCTCGTCGCCCACAGGTCCACCGTCACGTGATACGCCTCGCCGGGATTCGCCAGCTCCGGTTTTTCCTGCGAATTCCGGTAGCGCATCCGCAAAATTCCGCTCGTCAGATTCTGCGCAAATCCATTCGGCCAGACGTCCACGAGCATTCCGGTGAAATCCGTATCCACCGCGGAACTGCTCACGTACAAGTCCAGCGTCACCGGACCGGTCACTTCAAAATCCTTAGTAAACGCCGGCGTCGTGAACACAAGAACATCCGGCCGCGCTTCGGCCGGCCGCTGGTCTTCCGGCCCGAGCCCCGTAGGCAGCGCTCCGCAGCAAAGTGGCCCGCCAATCGTAGGGGTCGGATCACCCGGATCGTACACATACTGTTCCGGCTTCTCTTCTCCAGGAGCAGTCGTGCTCAAGGTTCCGTTGCCGGCGAGGACATTGGCCCCGTTCGTCGAATGCAGAAAATATCTTATGTTTTTCACGCGCGCCAGTGGCCAATCGTCTTCGTCGCGCCACTCATTTTTTCCCATCACGAAAATCCTGACCGGCTTCTCGCTCTCCATTCCGTTCGCTTCGCCTTTCAATAGCCAGTCGTACCACCGCAAAGTGATTTCGTCCTGGTCGATCGGCAGCTTCTCTCCAAAATCCACCGCGCCCACTTTTCGGTTGCTCGAACCTCCTGCGTGCCCGCCCACATATACCATCAGCCGTTGCCCGCGCCGCGCTGCCTCCGTCCCCCCTTCCGTTTTCAATCGTTGGTAATTCCGCAGCGTCCCGCCCAAGAAAATGTCGTACCACGCGCCAAAACTCAGCACCGGCACCTGGATATTCGCGTAGTGATCTTCGATCGACCACTGCTTCCAGTACGCGTCGTAGTCTGGATGTTTCAGCCAGTCCATGAAATAAGGCGCGATCCCCGTCGCCGTCGGGGCATCGAGCACGGCAAAATCCATCAGCGGCAAAGTTTTCGTTCCGGGCAACGCGCTTTGGTCTTCCACGCGGCGACGCATGGTGTTCATCGCCAACCCCGTGGACCAGGACTCGTTGAACCATTGTTCGAATGCCCCGCCCTGATACGTCCACCCGTCGTGATAATTCGACGCCGTCACGGTCGGGCAGATGCCCGCGAGGTGCGGCGGTTTGGCAATTGCAGCAAGATATTGTGTCGCGCCGACGTAGGAACCGCCGAACATGCCCACTTTGCCGTTCGAATAGGGCAGCGCCGCAGCCCATTCCACGGTGTCGTAGCCATCCTGCGATTCGTTCTTGAAGACGTACCATTCGCCGTCAGAGGTAAACCGCCCGCGAACGTCTTGCTCGACAACCACGTAACCCCGCGCCGCGCCCTTCATGCCAAAATTCGACTCGCCCGTTTTGTCGTACGGTGTTCTCACCAGCAGCACAGGAAATTTTCCTTCCGCTTTCGGGCGGTAAATATCCGCGCGCAAAATTACTCCGTCGCGCATTTTCGCCGGCACGTTGCGCTCGACGATCACCGCGTAATTTTCTGTCGCAGCAAGAGCTGCTTCCGCCAGTGCAAACGAAAAAGTTATTGCGAAGGCGGTGGTGATCAAAATTTCGAAACCACATCTTCTTTTCACTCACGCTCTCCCTCTTGCTGGCGATACTGCGGGCCGCAGCAAACAGCGCAGCGTAGGCCGCACTTCCCGCGCGTGTCAAGTTGTAACGCCGTCGAAGCAATCCCATAGAGACTATGGATAGTTAATGGAACGTCAACTGGAGAATTGATTGTGGAAAATAATCTGCCACACGAGTGCACTGAACTGCTCCTGAGAGAGAGCCTGAAAGTGGCGGCTAACCCGTCTCAAAAGTAGACTTGGCCTAAGTCGTTGTTAATACAGCAGTAATATAATCCGCCCAGAAGGACGATTTTCGCTTGTTTGGCGCGCATCGTGCATTGTTAGTGGTGTCGGTGTCCCCTCCAATCTATCAGGACGGAGAAATCAATTGATGAAACGGCTCGTCGTAGCATTATCCATGGCTGTACTGCTCATGCCTTACGCCGTAAGTGCTCACGGTTGGTGGGGCGACCCAACGCCGCATCGCCACATCAGCGGGGATCAGATGGGCATGGCGGGGCTGGCTCTGGCCGGTGTGGTCGGAGTGGTCGGCTATCTCGTAATGCGCCGGAAAGCCACTCAGTAAACGGCAAGGTTAAAGCGCTCTCGAACGCAAGTGGCGCCGGCCTGAACCATCGAGATTAGGGTTCTCGTCGGCGCCGTCCAAAATATAACTTCCAGGTGTCTTTGATTCATACCTCCGATTCAGGTCTTAGCGGGGCCATTATTTGGAAAGAAGGGTACCTCACGGTTTCCCAGCTCTCCATTCTTGCGCTTCTGATTACGCTGGCTGCGATTGCGGCGGATCAGTGGATTGCGCCTGGACTTTATAGTTCCTCGCCGCTCTGGGCTATAGCCGCGTGCGTGGCGCTGGTGTGGCGCAGAGGGAATCCAAAATTCGAGCGTGACGCACTAGCGGCAGAGTCCGGCTTTTCCTTCCTCCGAATCGCCCTGTTTGCCGGGGCCCATGCACTGCTCGTTTACGGGGTGCGCTTTCTGCCCGGCACGTTCGAAACAGCTATTGGAACCCAGTCGTTCGCAGGATGGATTACGTCAATTCTAAAGCTGTCGGTATTGATTCCAACTCTGTTTCTCTTGCCGCTGAAACAGTGAAGATTCTCGTGCGCCTCTATGCGGCGGAAGGAATTGCCGCGGCTGTCGTGCTTTTCACGTTTTTCCCCGGGCGCATCCTCACGGGCATCTGGCCGTGGTACGGCCAGGTACTCGGAAAACTTGTCTTCTATTTCTCTGCGTTTTTCGTGCCGGGACTCATTTACTCACCGGCTTTTGCACCGACGATTCACGGGCCGAGCCTTGACGTTACCATCCTCTATGCATGCTCGGGAATCAGCGGAATCGAACTATTCGATTCTCTGTTTATGTTTGTGGTTCTGCTCGACTGGAACCGGCTGCGCAAAGGCCGAACCTTGATGGCCTATTTCGGAGGCGTTGTGGCCATGTTTATCGGCAACGCTTTGCGGATTTCCTCCTTCGTAATTTTTGGAAATCTAGGGTTCGCCGAGAGCGTGGCCAATTATCACTTGTCTGCCGGCTGGATCTTCTTTTCGCTGGTGTTCCTCACGTACCTTTCCTTAACCTACCGCAAGCTTCTTCTAGGCTCGAAACAAACCAGACCGGGCTCTTGAGTTAAGCGGGCAAGCCGCCAACCGCGAGGGCACTTCACTGAAAACTTAGCTAAAGCCTACAAATATATCCTTCCTCGCCTGTAACTCGGGAGAATTCGAGAAACAATTGAGGAGACATCTCGTGGAAGTTCTCGTCTTCCCGTTAGACCCGGCGAACGATTGAACCGTTTGCGCAGCTTCCTCGAGTTGGTGGCCACCCGAAGAAGCTCCCCTGCAAGCGGCCTGTGGTGGTTTCCAGTCCGGGCAGGGGAGGGTGCGATGTTGGCCACCTACACGTGCGCGCGAGCCGCATTCGCAGTTCTAGTTCTCCAACTTATTACCGGTATTCCCAGCCAACCGCAAAGCATAGTTTCTCTCGGGGCCTTGAAGACATCGAACAGTGGACCGAGCCTTGGAACAAAGCCGGGCCGTTGCGTGGCCCTGCCTGGGGACTCGATTGCTGCTTTGCCTCCAGCCCCGGAGCGCGCTGCCGAACCCGCCCCGAACCGGGAGAGCGCAGATTTCAACATTCCAGCCATTCGGGACACAACTTGCGTGCAACCAGCGTTGCCTGACCCGCCGCGATTCAATGCGGACAATCCGTGCCTTCAAAAAGCCGGCTGGTCACCAGCGGCCCGGGATGGGTCCGTTTGCGGCGGGCACGCGGACGCAGTTCGCGCCGGGCTGTCAGCTTTGGGCAAGACGGGCGAGAAAATCGAGGAAGCACGAGGGCAGGTACTGGACATTCTGAATTCTGAAAACGCGTGTGCGGAGTGGTTCGAAACCAAAGATGCGAGGCCCGGTAGAATTTTTCAGTCGCTTAATTATGCGATCGACCATCATGGTCCCCTGAATATTTACGAGTCGGAGCTGCCGGAATCGTTGTCCCTCTTCCGTGAGCCATACGTCGCGCAGGCGATCCAGGATGGAGGAGCCTACTCGACGATCACGATCAACCTCAATGGCGCGTTCTACCGGCCGCGGGGGAACGTGCAAAAACTGAGCCGGGAGGTGGGCCCCGTGGCATGGGATGGGACACGCGAGCTGCAAGTGGGAGGCTATCGAGGAGACACGCCCGCTGCGAGAATGGTGACGCTGCTGCACGAGTTTGGGCACGTCATCGACTTACTGCCCCTGGACGCTGACAACATGGATGGAAAGTCGGTCCGCAACACGGACGAAGTGCTTCGCCACTGCCGCGCCGAGGTGGAAACTCGAGCACAGCAACCAAAGCAGTTGGCAAAGCGTTAGTCCGAAGTGGAACCATTCACCGCCAGACCGCCGGCGAGACTGGAGTTTGCGTACGGGAAGAAACCTCGCAGAGCATCGCAATGATTCGATCTCCTCGCTGCTAGGAGATTCTCCCCTTGACATTCTACTAGAGCAGCCGTATCCTCGCCTAGAATGTCTACTAAAGAACAGCGCGAACGCATCGAACTACTGCAGGGGACTTTGGACCTGCTGATTCTCCGTACCTTGCTTTTGGGTCCCCGGCACGGGCACGCCATCGCCAAAGCGATCGAATTCAATTCCGAGGATGTGTTGCAAGTCGAGCAGGGATCGCTCTACCCGGCACTCCACCGGCTGATTAAGCGGCGATGGATTTCGGTTGAAGAGGGAACTTCGGAGAACAATCGCCGGGCCAAGTTTTACAAGCTCACACCCAAAGGCCGGCGCCAACTGGAGCTGGAAACACACAAGTGGGACAAGCTGGCGGGAGCGATCGCGCGGATTCTGCGGCCCGGAGGGCAGGAGGGCGAATCATGACGCGGCGGAAGCGGATGATCGAAGAACTCGACGCGGATATTCGCGAGCACATTGCGCGAGAAACGCAGGACAACATCGATCGGGGGATGACGCCCGGGGAAGCGCGGTATGCGGCCATGAGGAAATTCGGCAACGTGACGCGCGTGAAGGAAGAAACGCGCGAAGTGTGGAGCGTAGTCTGGCTCGAGCAATTACTTGCGGACATCCGCTTTGGGCTGCGCACATTGCGCAAATCTCCCGGCTTCACAGCCGTCGCCGTACTGACGCTGGCGCTCGGCATCGGTGCAAACACCTATATCTTCAGCGTTGTGGACGCCTTGGTGCTGCGGCCGCTGGAGTTTGCGGACCCTGGCCGGACTGTCGCGCTGTGGGAGCGTCTGCCCGCGATGGGCATAGACCGAAACGAAGTTTCTCCGGCGAATTATCTCGATTGGAAAGCGCAGAACCACGTCTTTGATCACATCGCGGTGCAAGGTTGGTGGGACGCCAACCTGGGGGGCGTCGAACATCCGGAGCACCTGCATGGATTTCTGGTGACTCCTGATTACTTCGCGGCGCTGCAGGCCCAGCCGATGTTGGGGCGCACGTTTCTTGAGGAGGAAGGCACGGCGGGGAAAGATCATGTCGCGATCCTGAGTTATGGTCTGTGGCGTGACCACTTCGCCTCGGATCGCACGCTTCCGGGGAAGACGGTCCTGCTGAACGGAATCGACTACACCGTCGTAGGAGTGATGGGTCCGGAGTTTAATTATCCGTCGGGAGCGCAGTTGTGGGCCGCGCTGGCGTTCCCTCCGCCACTGCAAAGAAACCGGGGTTCCCACTATCTGCATGGCGTGGCGCATCTGGCGCCGGGAGTCACGCGCGAGCGAGCGCAAGCCGAAATGAGCGCGATCGCCTCGCGCCTTGCCCAGCAGTACCCGCAGACAAATACGGGCCGCGACGTTCAGGTGATGCCACTGATGGAAAGCGAAGTCGGCCAGACGCGTGCGCCGCTGGTCATCCTGCTGGCGGCGGTGGGGCTGGTGCTATTGATCGCATGCGCCAATGTTTCCAACTTATTGCTGGCGCGCGCGAGCAGCCGTCAACGCGAAACGGCGATTCGCAGCGCCTTGGGAGCTACGCGGCGGCGGTTAGTCGGGCAATGGCTCGTGGAGAGCATGCTACTGGGATTCCTCGGAGGAGGCCTGGGCATCTTGTTCGCTTATCTCTGCTTGTATGGGAGGGCCATACGCATCCCCCCTGAATTCTCGCGAATGCTCCCGGGCTGGGACAAAATTTCCATCAATACCCCGGTGCTGTTGTTTACGACAGCGGTCTCACTCGGGACCGGGCTGATTTTCGGGTTTTTGCCGGCTCTCGCGGCTTCCCGGTTGAATGTAAACGACACGTTGAAAGAAGGAGCGCCATCGGCGGGCGCCGGACGGCGACGTGGCCTGTTACGTCGCGTTCTAATCGTCTCGGAAGTTGCGCTTTCCCTGGCGCTGCTCGCCACCGCCGGCTTGATGATGAAAAGTTTTGTCCGGCTTGAACGCGTTTCCCCTGGGTTTAATCCGGACAGGCTGCTGACCATGTTCTTTGCTTTGCCGGAAGCAAAATATACATCAGGTGCGCAGGCTGTGAATTTTGACGAGCAGCTTGTCGAACGCGTGCGGAATCTGCCGGGCGTGCAAAACGCCGCGATTGCCAATCTAATCCCGCTTGGTGGGGCGAATGAAACGTGGACCATCCGCATCGAAGGGAGGCCGGAACCAAAACCGGGGCAGGACCCGGATGCCAGTTACCGGGTCGTGAGCAACTCGTATTTCCGCACCATGCAGATACCCATGCTCCAAGGACGCGAGTTCACGAGCGAGGACTCCGCGAAAGGACAACCTGTCGTTGCAGTCAACGCAGCTTTCGCGGCGAGGTACTGGCCGGGTGAAGACGCGCTCGGGAAGCGCATGAGACTTAACGGTCCTCCGGATAAGGAGCCGTGGCAAACCGTCGTGGCCGTAGTCGGCAATGTAAGAAACCGGCTTGACGTCCCCGCGCCGCCGGAGATGTATTTCCCGTTGCGACAGCAGGTCGAGTACACCGTGGCACTTGTGGTACGCACGCCCTCAGATGCGGCGCGCATGGCAGAAAGCGTTCGCTCTCAAGTCGTGGCGCTGGATCGCGATCTGCCAGTGTTCAACGTTTCGACGATGGATGAATTGCGCTCGACGTCACTGATCGCACAGAGGATCGGAGGAACCTTGATGGCCGCGTTTGCCGGATTCGCACTGGCGCTTGCCGCGATCGGACTTTTCGGAGTGATTGCATATACGGTTAGCGAACGCACGCGCGAAATCGGCATTCGCGTCGCGCTTGGAGCCAAGCGCACAGAAATCCTACGGTTGGTCGTGGGCCAAGGAATGTCGCTCGCCTTGATCGGCTTGTTGGTGGGATTGCCGCTCGAGATGGGAATGGGTCGCGCCGTGGCTGGGCTGCTCTATGGTGTCGGCCCGAATGACTTCGAAACGTTTGCTGGTGTCGCGGCGTTACTTGCAGGGGTTGCCATGGTTGCGTGTTACGTCCCGGCGCGGCGCGCGATGCGTGTCGATCCGATTGCCGCGCTGAGATACGAATAGTCAGCGTGATCGGCGGGCGTTGTCAATCGTTCAGATGTGAGGGCTAGGGGAGCGGGAGAGCCAGCCATGAGACGCAAACGCATGATGGACGAACTTGACGCGGATATTCGCGAGCATATCGAGCGCGAAACGCAGGAGAACATCGAGCGCGGGATGGCGCCGGAAGAGGCGCGGTACGCGGCTCAGCGCAAATTCGGCAACGTAACGCGGGTGAAAGAGGAGACGAAGGAAGTGTGGACCTTGGTTTGGCTTGAGCAATTCTTTGAGGACATTCGTTTCGGGCTGCGGTTGCTGCGCAAGAATCCTGGCTTTACAGCCGTGGCCGTTTTGACTCTGGCCCTTGGAATTGGGGCGAACACGGCAGTTTTCTCGCTGGTCTACGCCGTACTCCTGCGCCCGTTGCCTTACAAAAACCCGTCATCTCTTATAGTTTTGAACGAAACGACGCCCAAAGTGGGAACGGTCAGCGTGTCTTATCCAAACTTTCTCGATTGGCGTTCCGCGAGCCGCGCCTTTTCACAGATGGCGGCCGTCCACCAGTCTGATTTCAATCTCGCCGGGATAACGCAACCGGAAAACATCAGCGGCGACGCCGTATCGCCCAATTTTCTTTCCATGATGGGAGTGCGGCCAATTCTTGGGAGGGACTTCGAGGCTTCCGAGGAAAAAGCGGGAACGCCGCCGGTCGTGCTGCTTAGCTATTCACTGTGGCAGACGCATTTTGGGGGCGACCCGAATGCCATCGGCCGAATCATCACACTCGATGGCCGCGGTTTCACGATTATCGGCGTGCTCCCGGCGAATTACCGAGCGCCGGACAAGACGGATGTGATGTTACCGATTGGCGTATGGGCCACGGACAATCCCGAAGCGGTGTCGGAGCGGGGCGAGCGCGGAGACATGAGCGTGGTTGGAAGGCTCGCGCCGAGTGCCACTTTCGAACAAGCGCGGGCGGAGATGGAAGGGATCGCGGCGCGCCTTGCCAGTGAATATCCGGGGAGCAACGATAAATTTGGCGTGAGGTTGCAGCTGATTCGCGAGGCGTTCGTCGGCGATATGAAGACACCTATCCTGGTGCTTTTTGGAGCGGTGCTGTTTGTGCTGCTGATTGCTTGCGCGAATGTAGCGAACCTCTTTCTGGTTCGCGGCGCGAGCCGCACAAAAGAAGTTGCGCTTCGCATGGCGCTGGGAGCCAGCAAGAGCCGCATCGTCTCCCAATTGCTGACGGAGAGTTTTGTTTTGTCGTTGCTGGGAGGAGTTCTTGGCGTCGGGCTGGCTTTCGCCGGGAATCGGGGGTTGGCGCAACTGATTTCGGCGGACATGCTGTCCGGAGCCGACGTGGAACTAAACCGCGCGGTGCTGCTGTTTGCGGCGGGCGTTGTGGTGCTCGCCGCATTTGTTTTCGGTCTGGCACCCGCGATGAATTCGGCCAAGCCCGATGTACAAGCGGAATTGAAAGAGGGCGGTCGAACAACGGGCGGAGGAGCCGCACAGAATCGATTGCGCGGCGCGTTGGCTATCGCGGAGATTTCGCTCGCCTTGGTTCTTCTCGTAGGCGCGGGGCTGATGATGAAGAGTCTCTTCCGCTTGCTGGAGGTCGATCCGGGGTTTCGGCCCGACCTCGTGCTGACGATGGCCATCGATTTGCGGACACAACAATATGCCAAGGATCCCGCAGTCTTGAATTTTTGGCAGCAGGTGCTGGAACGCGTGCGTGCTTTGCCTGGCGTTGAAAACGCGGCCCTCGGAACGGTGGTTCCTCTCACCGACAGTCATAGCCGAAGTGACGTGACGCTGGAAGGAATGACGGCGCCCGCGCCCGGCGATTATCCCCACCCCGATATACACGTCGTAAGTCCGGGATATGTAGAGACGCTTGGAATCCGGCTGCTGCGTGGACGCAGCTTCACCGAGCAAGATAACGAAAACGCGCCGCTCGCAGGGGTGATTAACGCGATGGTCGCACGCCGCTATTTCCCGCACGAAGATCCAGTCGGCAAGCGATTCATGTTTGGCCACCCATCGGCTACAAATCCTCCGAAGTGGTACACCATCGTGGGCGTCGTGAGCGACACTAAACTGTATGGACTGGCGAATCCGGCACGGCTCGAAGTGTATGTGGCTTACCGGCAGAATCCCAGGAACGAAATGCGTTTGCTCGTTCGATCAACTGCCGATCCTGCTGGGCTCACTTCGTCCATTCGCGAAGCGATACATGCGATTGACAAGGATCAGCCGGTGTTCGCGGTGGCCACGATGAAGCAGTTGGTGAGCGATTCGGTAGCGATGCGCCGAATGACGCTGGTGCTGCTCGGACTGTTCAGCGGGCTGGCTCTGATTCTTGGCGCGATTGGGATTTATGGCGTGATTTCCTACTCGGTGGCACAACGTACCCATGAAATTGGGATTCGCATGGCGCTCGGAGCGCCCCGGCGCGATGTCTTCCGGCTGGTCGTTGGCCAAGGGCTTAAGCTCACGGGGATCGGCATCGCCATAGGCATTGTGGCGGCGTTTGGCCTTGCGCGCTTGATGTCCAGCCTGCTCTACGGAGTTAGCACGGCTGATTTGGAAACGTTTGCAGGTGTCGCTACTTTGCTTGCGCTCGTGGCCTTGCTGGCGTGCTACGTTCCGGCACGACGGGCTATGCAAGTTGACCCGATGACGGCGCTGAGATACGAATAGCGCTTCGCGCCAGTGAGCAGCAAGCCCTCCACCGACATCAGCGTAATAGCGTAGTATTGAAGCGAGGGCGACAGGCGTCGTCCGCGCGCGTCTAAGCATCATAGGATCATCGGGGGATTTGGAAGTCTGCCGCCGAGAGCCCGCATCACTTCTGAACTTAGCGTGCTAACTCAGGAAAAAAAGAGGGACTAAATTGTTGCGTACACTCAGTCTTTGCGCAGTGGTATTGACGGCGGCGTCATTGATTTCGGGGCAGGAGAAGTCCGCGGGAAGCTCCTACGTCACGAGAGCTACGTTGGAGAACGGAATGCGGGTGGTGATTATCCGCAATCCGCTCGCGCCGGTTGTGACCGTGGAGCAAAACTACCTTGTCGGTGGCAACGAAACGCCGGCAGGTTTTCCCGGGATGGCTCACGCGCAGGAACATATGGCTTTTCGCGGGTGCGCCGGAGTGACTGCGGACCAGATTGCGGCAATCTATGCGCAGCTCGGCGGGGCCGGGAACGCCGATACGCAGCAAAATATCACGCAATATTTCACGACGCTGCCCGCCGCCGATCTGGATATCGCGCTGCGTTTGGATGCAGCTTGCATGCAGAATGCGGATGATGCGCAAGCGGAATGGGCCAAGGAAAAAGGGGCGATCGAGCAGGAAGTGGCGCGAGACCTTTCGAATCCGACGTACAAATTCATCACGCGATTGAATGAGGACATGTTTTCCGGAACGGTGTACAGCCACGATGCGTTGGGGACGAAGGAGTCTTTCGAGGCGACTACCGGAGAGATGCTCAAAGACTTTTATACGAAGTGGTATGCGCCGAACAACGCCATTCTGGTGATTGCTGGGAATGTGGAGCCGAACGAGGTGCTTGCCAAGGTTAAGGAATATTACGGAAAGATCGAGAAGAAAACGTTGCCGGCGCGGGCGGAGGTGACGTTGCCGCCGGTAAAGGCAGAGTCGTTTACGCTAGATAGCAACCTGCCCTACCTTTTGGCGTTTGTTTCCTATCGAGTTGCGGGAACGGAGAGCCCGGATTTCGCAGCGGTGCAAATTTTGGGGGATGTGTTGGGAAGCCAGCGCGGGAATTTGTATGCCCTAGTTCCGAAAGGGAAGGCGTTGGACACGGGTTTCGGGCTTGTCGAGACGTACAAGAAAGCGAGCGTGGCGTATTGCGCGGCGGCCCTGCCAGCCGAGGCAGATGCGAAGCCGGTGATCGCGGAGATGCGCAAGATCATGTCCGAATACGCAGCGAATGGAGTGCCGGCGGAACTCGTGGAAGCAGCCAAACGTAAGGAAATTGCTGGCGCGGAGTTCCGGCGCAACTCGATCCCGGGACTTGCGGCGGCATGGTCGGAAGCGCTGGCGGCGGAAGGGCGGAATTCGCCGGACGACGACGTGGATGCAATGAAGAAGGTGACACCGGAAGATGTGAATCGGGTGGCGAAGAAATATCTGGTGGATCAGGAGTCGATCGCGGCGGAACTGAAGCCGCAGCCGACGGGTGCGCCCGTCTCCGCGCACGGGTTTGGCGGAGGCGAGCAGTTGACGGCAGCGCCCACCAAAGCGGTTGAGCTGCCGGCGTGGGCGGCGTCGAAACTGCTGACGCTGGAGAAGCCGCGCTCCGAGCCGCCGGTTTCGGATGTGACTCTGCCCAACGGCCTGCGGCTGATTGTTCGAACGGAGACAATCACCCCGACGATAACGGTCACAGGCACGGTGCGGAATGACCCCGATATGGAAACAGCGCAAGGGAAGGAAGGAGTCAGCGATGTGCTGGACGAGCTTTTTTCCTACGGCACGAAAACGCTGGACCGGCTCGCGTTTCAGAAGGCGCTCGATGATATAGCGGCGGATGAATCGGCGGGGGCAGAGTTTTCGCTGCAAGTGTTGAAGCCGGAGTTTGCGCGGGGCGTGCAACTGCTGGCCGATAATGAATTGCATCCCGCGCTTCCCGAGGAGGCGTTCAAGGTTATTACCCCGCAGACGGCACAGTACGTGGCCGGTCGAGCGAAGAGTCCGAGTTTTCAAACCGCGCGGGCGCTGGAAATGGCGTTGTATCCGGCGAACGATCCGGCGCAGCGAGAAGCGACGCCGCAAACAGTTTCGTCGCTCAAGCTCGAGGACGTGAAGCAATATTATGCAAAGGTGTTTCGACCCGATCTCACGACGATTGTGGTGATCGGCGACGTCACGCCAGCGGAGGCCAGAAGCGCGATCGAGAAAGGCTTCGGAGAATGGAATGCTTCCGGAGCCAAGCCGGAAGTGGATTTGCCGCGGGTCCCGGCGAATAAGGCGTCCGCGGCGAATATTCCGGATCCCAGCCAACTGCAGGATTCGGTCAATCTTTCGGAGACGCTCGAAATTACGCGCTTTGATCCTGATTACTATCCGCTGCAGATGGGAAATCACGTGCTGGGCGGCGGATTTTACGCGACGCGGCTGTATCACGACCTGAGACAGGAGAACGGGTACGTTTACAACGTCGATGTGCGCATGGACGCAGGTAAGACGAGGACAACTTATACCGTGAGCTATGCGTGCGATCCAAAAAATGTGTCGAAGGCGAGAGAATTGATCCAACGGGATCTCGTCGCGATGCAGAAAGAAAATGTGACGGATGCCGAGCTGCAGCAAGCCAAGGCATTGCTGCTGCGGCAAATTCCGCTGGCGGGATCGAGCGAGAGTAGCGTCGCGAGAGGATTGCTCGGACGCGCTGAAATCGGGTTGCCGCTGGACGAACCGGTACGCGGAGCGCAGATCTATTTTTCGATGACCGCGAACCAGGTGAAGGCGGCGTTTGAGAAGCGCATTCGACCGGAAGGATTCGTGCAGATCGTGCGGGGGCCGGCGCCCCAATAGCCAGACAATTTTCGAGGCCATGTGATACTACCGAGAGGCTAGGCGATCTGAGAGCGACGGCGATCCGCGAGATAAGCGCCCAGAGCGAAAATTGCGAAATAGAAAATGGCATTGACGCCGATGGCGATGCGAAGAAACCAACCGAAGGTCCAGGCGAGAGATTCGTGCGCGGCGGGCATCAGAAACTCGGCGACCTTCAAACCGGGCGAAAAGAGAGCGACCAGCGAAGCTGGAAGAACGGATTCGCTCGGAACGGCGTAAGCGAGCGCGAGAAATCCCACGAACATGCCCGCCGCGGCGGGCAAGATCCAGCGAAAGAATAGGCGCTTGGGCATCGCAATGATTTTACCAAACATGACCTCGAGCCCGCGCACGGCGAAAAGCATCGTCGCGCAAGTGGCACTGCTTTTGTATTGCGGCTGATGAAACGATTTCACCCTTGCGCGCACTACCTGCCCGTACGACCAATCCCAATTCAAATGCCTCCATTCCAAGCAATGGGGGCACCGTCGTTCCAGGTGCCAGTCGTGGGGGTAGTTGGTCGGGAGACGCGTGGGGGAGCGCTTCAGGGAGAGTGGCGCTCCCCGCGTGTTCTGAAGGAGCGCACATGGCGCGATAATGGGAGCGCCCGTTGACTCCGCACTGCAGCCAATCGAGAAATTGGTCTTCTCGGGCCCGCGAATCTCGGTTGATCCAAGCTTGAAATCGGTTTGAGAAGGGATGCGGCCGCCCGGCGCCGTCGAGTCTCTGCTTACGATGGTTTCTATTTGTAACGTACCGTCGACGCAGGAATTCCGCTGGCGACGCTCGATCACGGATTGCGGGCGGCGGTGAAAGCTGGGGTGGCGATTTCAGAATGGGGATAATGGAGTACGATGTCTAACCGGCGAACAATGGGCCACGCGTGACTTGGGGATGAAGAGTTGGGTGGGGGTGAGGTTTCCGTATGAAGAATCTGTTTGAAGCGGCCCGGGGAGAAGAATTGAAACAGCGCATCATGCAAATGAAGCCAGATAGTGCGCGGCTGTGGGGCAAGATGAGTCCCGCGCAAGCGCTGGAGCACTGCTCCCGAGGGATGGAGATGGCGCTGGGGGATAAGAATCTACCGAGGGCGATGGTAGGGCGGATCCTGGGATGGATGGTGAAGCCGAAAGTGATGTCGAACGATGAGCCACTGCGCCGAAATTCGCCGACGATGAAGGAGCTTGTAGTGCAGGATGAGCCTGACCTGGGAATGGAACGCGCTCGGTTGTGCGGATTAATAGACCGGTTTGCCGCGGCCGGGCCGGCGGGGTGCACTACGCATCCACACAGCTTCTTTGGGCGGCTGACGCCGGAGGAGTGGGCGATTTTGATGTACAAGCATCTGGACCATCATCTGCGGCAGTTCGGAGTTTAGCGCCGGCGAAGGTTGCCCCGCGGTGGTGCCGCACCCGGCTTGAAACTGACGTAGGGTGTGGAGCATACTGTGGAGAGAACTCCACAGTATGGAAACAGTGCAGATTGCCATCGATTAAAGCTAACTGCGCAGTCAGATGCGGCCTGTTTTCTTATTCCTTAGGAAAACGGAGGCGCAGTTTGGTGATCAACCTCGGGTTTTGCACAGGGTCCACACGTCTGAGGAAAACGGCAAAAATAATTGTGGAGGGGACTTGACGAAAATAGAAAAGCGCGTATACTTACAAATGGTTCGGGGGTAGCCGAACATTCTAGGGGTAGCTATAGGAAGTTAGAGGGACCTCTAGGAGCCAGGGGCATCACAGTCGGGTCGAAGAAGCGTCTTCCCAGCGCAATACCAAGCGAAGGCCAAGAAGTAGATCCTATAGTGAGGTTCTTTACGAGCACAGGGTAGAAATATGTCGAGCATCGCGTGGAACCACTCAGGTATGGGTGGTTGTACCCGGCGCTCGACGCCGGGTTTTTTATTTTGTGGAAGTGCGTAGTGGATAGTGAGTAGTGGGTAGGCAAAGAAGCGCCATCCTGCGGTCACGATTCATCTAACACGGAAGCAAAAGCAGAGCTGGAAGGCAAGATCGCGAAAGCGGTCGAGTAAGACCCACCAGACGGGCTTCGAGACAATCGAAGCATTCCGACAAGCTCGGAATCAAACGCTCTTTGACAACAGAAAGGCTGGCAAGTCCACGCCGATAACTTTGTGGGGATTACGGTCCCTGCAAGGGCAATGGTGTGGATTATTTACAAGTTTGCTCGAGAATCGAGCAATACTGTGGAAGAAAAGGCGGCTTATTCAAAGGCCGTGACTGGTGACTGGCAACTGGTGACTCGAAAGAGAAGCCGGGGGCAAGTGATCAAGCGCGGTTTTCCGAAGACTTCAGAATCGAAAGCCTGGAACAGATACCTGAGTGATTTTCCAAAAAAATCATAAAGACTTGTTCGCGACTCATGCCCGAGTTGCGATGAGATCGGTTGCGAGGATGTAGGGAGCTGAGAGAATCGGAGCGTCGATAGCAGGATTTAAAAAGCACGGACTAAGCACCGTGTGAATCGCAGCGGATGAAAATCCGAAGCGGAGTCTGGCAGAAGACGGATTGAGTAAGTTTTATGATTAAGCTACTAAGGGCGTACGGTGAATGCCTTGGCGCCAGAAGGCGATGAAGGACGTGGCTAGCTGCGATAAGCCTCGGGGAGCCGCAAGCAGGCTTTGATCCGAGGATCTCCGAATGGGGAAACCCGACGGGATGAACTCCCGTTACAGCCCGCTGAATACATAGGCGGGTATGAGCTAACCCAGGGAAGTGAACCATCTCAGTACCTGGAGGAAAATAAATCACAGAGATTCCGAAAGTAGCGGCGAGCGAAATCGGAACAGCCCAAACCCAAGTGCTTGCACTTTGGGGGTTGTAGGACCGCATAAGTAGAGTTACCAAACCGACAGTTAGGTGAACCTGCTGGAAAGCGGGGCCATAGAAGGTGAGAGCCCTGTAACCGAAAGCTGATCGGACTCGAAGCGGTATCCTGAGTACCACCGGACACGTGTAATCTGGTGGGAAACTGGGGAGACCACTCTCCAAGGCTAAATACTCTCTGGCGACCGATAGTGAACCAGTACCGTGAGGGAAAGGCGAAAAGAACCCCTGCGAGGGGAGTGAAATAGAACCTGAAACCGTATGCTTACAAGCAGTCGGAGGGCAATGGTTGGACTTCGGTCCTTCAAAGCCTGACGGCGTGCCTCTTGCTTAATGAGCCGGCTAGTTAATGTCACGTGCAAGGTTAAGCGCAAGCGAGCCGTAGCGAAAGCGAGTCCGAATAGGGCGACAAGTACGTGGTATTAGACGCGAAGC